>Ga0268266_10000473_pt1 | contig 58037 bp, 56 predicted proteins | sample KBSS13metaG_FD_190356 | JGI IMG/M metagenome (GOLD analysis project Ga0268266, IMG submission 190356) | Switchgrass rhizosphere microbial communities from Kellogg Biological Station, Michigan, USA - KBS S1-3 metaG (SPAdes) (version 2) | ecosystem: Host-associated > Plants > Roots > Rhizosphere...
CGCGGCAGATAGGCAGGCTGTCGCCGTAGAATTGCGCCGCCTCGCTGAGCCACTGATCGACCAAGTCGTTGAGCGTGATGAAGAGCACGCGCCCACCATGCGTGATGTGCGTGACTTGTCGGCCCCATTCCAGGCCGTCGAGCGTCTTGCCTAGGCCACAGTCCGACCAGATGGCGTACCGCTTGGCGTCGACCGCCATGCTGATGATCGCCGCCTGATCGTCGTACAGCCACGCCGGCAGCAGCGTAGGATCCAGCCGACTGCCGGGAACCTGCACGCCCAGCAACACCGCGAACCGCGCGGGCGCCATCACGCCGGCGGCCATGCCGTCGACGTCGGGCACGATCTCATACTCCGGCAAACGCTTCACGCGCTTGAACAGGTCGTAGGATTCCCCGGCTGAGAAGTCGGAAAACATCACCCGGAGGCGATCGCCAATGAATTCAATGTTGGGCGCTACCATACGATCTCCGTTACTTGGGGCCGCTGCTGGGCGGCCCGCTTTTCGTTTTCAATCCGCAGTTCTTCCCGGCCGACGGCCGTTGCCGATACCAGGCCTCCGCTCTCCTTTGACCAGCTCACCCAGCCGTGCCGCCCGAACTGCTGAACGGCGTCCCACTCCGCGTCGGTGAAAACCGTGTACAGCACCGGCGCGGCGGCGACGCGGGCGAGGATGGAGCGCGCGAACGTGGTCACGTGGATTTCCTCCGCGCTTTCTTCTTCCGATTCGGATAACCCATCACCAGGTGACCGATCGTCAACACCACCTCCGGACGCGGCGTGCCAGCGATTTGGAAGCACCGTGCGGCGAGTTGCAGGTACTGCTCGCCATCACCTTTCCAGTCCGCCGGTGACTTTTCCGGCAGCGGAACGACAACACCGTGCTCGTTCACCTTGGGCTCGTCGGGGTTGTCCATCTGCAGCACCGCAGCAAATAGGCCGTTCACGCCGAGCGCGCGGGGGAAATCGTGCATCGTGAAGTCGCCAACAACCTTGGGAGGTCCTTCCGCCGATTGCTGGATGACGCAGATGTCGAAGTCCGACAGCAGCTCCCGGGTGTTACGCCGACAGGCGAGGATGCGAATGCGCCCGCCGTAGCCGATCGTGATCTCGCACTTGTGGATGATGTCCTTCACGCCGGCAACTCCTTCATTTCGCCCCACGACTTCACCCGCATCGTCACTTCGAACCGCTGCTGCTTTCCGTTGTGGTCCTCAACCAGCACGACGGCCGTGTCGTCGACCACCGCCAGCTCGTCGAGCGCTACGATCTCCGCCGCGTGCGACGCGTTCCTGCAGCCCAGGCATTCCACCCAGCCGCGCGTCACGGCGTCGCCAGACACCTTCTCGACGAGGGCGGCGTAGTCGCCGGCGTCGACCTTGGGCTTTCTGGTATCGATCGCGCTCATGCGGCAACCTCCGCCGCTTTCGCCGGCGCCAGAATCGCTCTGGTCCACAACTCCAACTCATCCAGAGTCGCTGAATTGAGCCGGCCGGGAACCTCATCTGCAGGCACGCCGATCACGCCGGCTAGCATGGCGAACTCCATTGCTTCGAGGTCGATCTGCAGCCGACGATCAATCGCGTCGCCAAGTGCGGCCTTCGCACGGGCCACAGCCGCGCCACGGCTCGCCTGGCGGGGATTGCCCTTCCTCGCTGTGGATTTACTGGCCGCTTTTCGCGTCATCTAATTTCCCCCAGATCTTGAATCGCTTTACGAAGGGCGGTTTTCTGCCACTCGGTCCATTGCGGAAGATCGCGCATCGCCAGCCGGAGATCTGACGCGACCGATCGCGCAATGACCCGATGCCGATGACGCAGCCCGTTTCGGGATTCGACCTGTGCGTCGCTCAGGCCATGGGCCAGCTTGTCGAGGGTGCGTACGGAGTCGCCTTTCATACAGCACCGCCATCCCCGGACAGTCCGTGATGTAGATCGAGGAGCGACTTGGAGCCCTGCAGCTTCGCCCATTTGTCAGGTTCGCCGTTGGCGTCGGGATGCAGCACCGCGGCCGCACGTCGGTACGCGGCGCGATACGTGTCTACTGACTGAATCACCCGGAGGTACGGAACTCCGCCGCCTTCGTTGGCAACGAACACCGCGGCCTCGTCGATCGTTAGGACGGCCGGATGTTCTGGACCGGGCGGCGGCAGCGCCTTGAAGCCGAGGTACTGCTCGGCGTTCTGTGTGACTCCGTACCGATCGATGCGGCGGAGATCCTCGAGTGCGATCGCGACGGCGCGGAGGTTGGATTCCCAATGGGTGAAACGATCGGCCGGGAAGGACAACGGCACACGTACGCGCTGGCCAAACTTATCGCGCACAACCTTTACGAATGACACGATCACGCCGGGATGATCTGGTGTCGCATCAGCGTACGGACCGCCGTCCTTGCGAAAATGCTCGGTCGCGAGCTGAATGACGGCCGACTCGGCGTGCACCATCCGCAGCTCTCGCTCCAGCTGGCGCATCGTGCCGCTAAAGCCGCTCTTAAATGGGGCGCGAGTTCGCTCGCTGCGATCCCGCAGCTTGCCTGGCCACCGTTTGATTGGTCCGTAGGAAATGCTCATCGCTGAATCCCGGCTTTCGGGGCGGACTCGTCGCCCTGTTTGAGGTGAGAGCCGTCGGCGCGCACGCCGGCGCGATGCAGGTGATCCACAGCCTTTTGGATATTTTCGAAATCGCCAACACAGACCACGCCAACGAGGTAGGAAAACTGGCTTTGTTCACCGCCGAGCAACACATCCCGGATCGCACAGAGCCAACGGGAGAGCCATTCACCAACGAGCATCTCGCCGGCGGTGAGGAGTTGTGTGACGTCACCGCAGTCGGCGCCGCACGCCATGTCGAGAAGCCGTCGCTTGAGAGCGGCTTTCTCCGCTTCCGCCCGATCCATATCGGACAGCACCTGCGTTATCCGTTGCTTGACGGCTCGTTTCGATAACTTCTTGGTAGTCTTTTTCATCTAAATCTCCTTCGATCGACGTCCTACCTCTTCTTCGCCCCGAACCCCGCAACCAGCGGCGGACGGAGGAAAGACCACGATCCATTCCGCTCCCGTCGATACACCGGCAGGAACGCCGGGCCGTGAACGATCGCCTGGTGGCTCGCCCAGCCCCGCTTCGTGTAGCCCTCGCTGCCGTTGCCGATGTTGCGGTTGCCCGCAAACGCCCGCCAGCGCCAGCCCGCACGCGGCGAGTAGTAGACCTCGACGAAATCGCTGAATTCGTTCTTGGGCTCGGGGACGTTCGGCACGCCCTTGATGAGCGTCTTCAGTCGGCCCGACAGGTCTTTCCAAGTCGGATTCCGCTTCTTCATCTTCTTCTTCATCGGAAACTCCTTTGCCAGTTGAGGGCAGCCAGCGTGACCGCCTCGTCGTACGTCGCCAGCACGATGCGTCCGCGCGGCTCGCCGCTGTCGTTGCACCAGGCCGCCACGGTGAGAGTCGTCACCGGCAGGACCTGCCGATCGACGACCCACCAATATCGAATCGTGTTTTTCGCACTCACCATCGCGACGGCTCCTTCCGCTCCTGCGGTTCCAAGAAAGGAATGCCGCAGAGTTGAAAGTAGGTCGCCTCATCCGGCGCGGGGATCACCTCGGCCGGCTTTAAATTCGTGCCTTGGCAGTCGCCGCAGAGAGCGCCATGACCAGGTGCGCCGATCTGTGAGCACGGCTCGCAACGCCACACCTTGCCGTCTTTATTGCGTCGGTTCTGACCGCGCAGGCGGGTGACGAGCCACTGGCTGTACTCCGCCGGCCCGGTGCGGATGGCGAGGACCGATCCCCAGTTGTCAGCGGCGGCCATGAAAATCTCGTGGTTGAAGCCACGGAAATCGACGCCGCGGTACTTGTCGCCCCAGCGATAGACCGGGATTTCCTTCGCCGGGCCGTTCGCTTTGAAATCATCGCCCCGCTTAAAGGTGACGTTCGGGTCGATGCGCGTGCTGTAAACGTGCTTCGCAACCGTGCCGTCGGCTACCAGCTCGTCGAGCCGATGCCAGACGAGGTTGACGGTTTCGGTCACCGAGCTGGCGAACAGTCCATCGCCGGGAACTGTCCGCGCGGCGAATTGCGGCATCACGACGTGTTCGACGTCGCCAACTTCAGACTTGCGGCGGCGCAGCGAGCCGGCGATCTCCCAGTCGGCGTAGCTGCCGCGCGGGAACAGATCCCGAAATGCCTCCGCGTCGCGCAGGGCGTCGGCGTACGAACGTTTGGTGGCGGTAGTGCTCATGCTGATCCTCCCAGCCGCCAGATGTGCGTAGGGAACCACTCGCCGGTCGAACGCCTTACAGTCCTGGCGAGCTGCGGGCCGACCTCGTCGCACCATTGAGCCCCGGTAACGATCAGCGAATTGCAGTCGAAGACGAGGTCGACGCCCCGCTCGCTCCACGTGGCGATCCAGTGTGTGAAGCCGTATCCCCAGCGAGCATTCGCGCCCGCGTCGCACCACGGCCCGTCCCACTGCACGCGCACCAACGACGGCGTCGCATCGAACATCTCCGCGACCGAAAAGAATTTGCCTCGCGTGAACTTCGGTGGGCGCACCACGGCGAAGGTTTTGCGGAAGAACGCGAGCCCCGCCTGCATCATGGTGGGATTCGTGTATCCCTTATCCTGAAATCCGGGTAGCGCGTGCCGCACAGCGTCGAGCGGCTGCTGGACAGCAAACGCCAGGGCCGACGGCCCGCAGTTGCAGCCCCAAGCGTCGTTAGCGGCGTTCAATTCTCGAGCAGTGAACAGGAGTTTCATTCCCCACCTCCGGCCGGTGGGGCCGCCGCGAGCTTGCTGTTCTTCCCACGCCAAATGAAATCCATGGGTCGGCGATCGAAGAACACGAACAGATGTCGCATGTTGCTCACGTTCACGACGTCGGCGTCACGCGGGTACGCCTCTACGGCGTCAAGGTCGCCATACCCTGCCTGGTGCTTCAGTGACTGCAGCTCGTCCCAGGTGATCCCGTCTTCAAAGCGGTGCTTGCCGACCGTCGTTCGATTGATCGACAGCCGAATGACCCCAGCCGAATCAGTGGGGTACACCTGAAGGAGAAATCCGCGACTGCGGAACACGCGGACCGGCGGACGCGCCATGACGCGGCACCCTTCCGACCATTCCTCACGTGGAATTTCCACTAGGTGCCAAGGCCACTTCTCGTTCTCTCGCTTCAGCGTTCGGCCAACGGCTGTTCTTAGATCGCTCAATTGCCACCTCCAGCCGGTGCCGCCGTCGACACGTGGCCGTGCTTGTGGGCCCGGATCGCCGCCAGCACGTCGTTGACTGAGTCGAACAACCGCTCGTGCCCAGTCTCCGGGTCGGCGATGAAGTCACCGCCGGGGATCTTGCCGATCACCTTGCCGGGCTGACGCGCGGATTCGTAGTAGCCGCTGCCGTCGGCGAAATTTTTGGGAGGGATCGGTTTGCTCACGACACACCTCCAGACATGACAAACTCCACCGGTCGGGTCGCGTGCGGAAGGTAGAGCGGATGCCGTGGGCGACCAGACTGCGTGAAGCCCATGCAAAGCAGTTTGCGGCCCGCGCGAGTAACGAGGTCGTACACCTGGCGATCGCGCCCCAGGTAGCATCCGTGCGTGCCCCACGCGGCGATCACGATCGGGCACACTTCCCAGAGGTCGAGAATGAGCTGATTGCAGTGTTCGATTTGGCCGACCGGCGCGATGGGGTCCGTTGCCTTCTTCAAATCCTCCGGATCAGTCGCACGAAAATTGAATAGGTTCATTACGGCTAGACCTGAGCCGCCAAGTTGCCGGCTGAACGCAATGCACTGACGAATGGTGTTGTCATCGGTCTCGCCGTCCGCAGTCGATGGGTTGAGCATGATCCAGCCGACCCAGTCACGGCGGCCAATGGATTCGATCGGGCCCCAGTGGCGCGAGAGCGACCAGCGGTAGCGGCCGTCGGCGCTGATCGCCGCGTCGCGCTCCATGCTAGGGAGACCGGGGAAGAGGGTTTCGCTCACGCGACACCTCCGGTATTTCCCGATGGCAGCGGCCACACCGGGCTCAATAGGATCAGTCGCTCAAGGGGGACGTTCCTGATCGGAGGCGCAGCATGGCCAAGAAGACGAGCAAGAAGTCCGCTAAACGCGCGAAGTCGGCAAAGAAGGTCTCGGAGACCGCGTACGGCAAGCGCACGCTGATCAAACCAAAGGGTGACGCGCGGTTCATCCGCCGCGACCCGCTGGGCCGGATCCGGGAGAGCGACGACATGGGCCGCTCCCTGAAGCAGGACCGCCGGAAGAAGTCTAAGAAGGTCGTTGCGTCCGGAATGGGCGACAAGGGCGATCGGCCGCCGCGATCCAAGAAGGGCATGAAGAAGGGGTGAAGTTGTCATGCTGCCTCCGAATCGTCTTCAAAGACGGCGATGACCTGCTTCGCCCAGTCCGGCCGGCCGGCGTCGCGCGGCACGCGCAGGCCAAGCAGCTGCGACAGCTCCACCCACCGCTCACGCGGGCACTCCGGCGGCGTGTAGATGGCAGAGGACTGGATCGACGTCAGCCCAGCCCGCAGATGAACCTGCTCGAGCGGGACCAGGGCCAGCATCTTGTCGATGGTGTCGCAGATGGATTTCACGCGGGCACCTCCGTCGGCGCCGGCTTATCTTCCGGGGCGAACTTCGCCGCTACTTTGCGGATCTTGTTGATCGGGAGTCCGTCAACGTCCGCCTGCGATTTGACACCCAGCGCCGCGATAATGGCTTTGCATCCGTCGTTCTTGCCCGCCTTCACGAGCCGGGCGACCAGCGCCTTGCGTTCCTTTCGCTCGGCCCGGTCGGCGATGATGTCGTCGCGGGTGATGGTGAATCGCTTCTCGACTTTGTTGCTGTAATCGTCCGCCGCCTGCGCTTTGTACGAGCACGCCGTCAGCGAGCCTCCGCCGTCTGCAGTGACAGAATCGCCGGGGGCAAACGAGGTGACGGTCACCCGCTTACCTTTCCAGTTGAACTGAAAGCCTACGGCCAGGCGTTCACGTTGGCGGCTGCTCGCCATGTGGGCGTAATGATGGTTTCGACCGAGATCTACGTCGTCGGCGATGAACGGTGCACGGCCCTGCCATGCCTCAAAACTTTGCGCGGCTGCAATGTTTCCTTCGGCGATGGCTTGGGTATAGATCCATTCGACGCTATCCCCGCACCACCGGCTAAACCGGTACTTGCCAGCGACCTTCGCCAGCGTGTCCTCTGCGAATTCGAAGCCGGCACCGACCGCAAGCCGCAGAGCGCCACGCATGGCGTGGTTGAGACGCTCCCACGAGTGAGATACTTCACTGTTAGCCTGCTCCCAGACGAGATCGAGCAGTTGAATGACGGGGTCATTGTTGGATTTCATTTGCCATCCCCCGGCAGGATCGGGAGCAGCAGTTGGCGGCTGCCGTCGATGTACTGATCCTCATAAAGCTCGTCGGCGAGCGGCTCGTCGCCGGTCCAGCCGTTGGGCCACTGATTCACGCTCATCAGCTCTTCAATCCGTGCGACCTCGCTCGCGTTGAGAATGTCGATCTCCGGCCGGCCGGCAGCTCGAGCGGCGGCATTCACTGCAGTTTGGATGGCGAGGATTTGCAGCAGCGCCCATCGGCGGGCCTCCATCGTCAGCGGCCCCATTCGGTTCTGGTTGGATGTGAGCTTGCCATCCTTCCGCATTTCGCCCGGCGGCTGCCGCAGTCGGTTCTTCGGCTCGCGCAGTTCACGGTAGATCGCACGCAGGTCCAGCAGCGGCGCAAGATGACCCCACTGTTCTGGAAACACGCGGAGCAGGTTTTCGAGAGCGAGATCGCGAGTGGCGAGCGGGCAGCCGACGCAGCCCGTGCGGGCGTTGGAGTCGGCGGGATCTTCTTCATCTACGCCGTACGCCACGGCGACGAGCTTGGTCGGGAAGCCGTGGAACGGCAGCGCGGTCTTTCGGGCCGGAGCGGCGGCGAGCCACTCATCCATCGGCATGCCAGGCGGGATCATCGAGTCGTGCCCGTCGTTGCCCATCAACCAGTCCCAAATCAGACACGTCCGGAAGTGCAGGAGTGGGCTCAGCTTGTCGCAGACCGCGTCCGGAAGGTCTCGCTGATACCAGCCCTGGCCGCACTCCGCGCCGTTGCGGCTGCAGGCGACGGCGATCCGAGCATCACGCGCGGCCGACTCCCCGATCCGGACGCCAATGAGCATCAGCGGCTTCTGTGGAGGATGTTCGGTCCAGAAGTCACATGGGCGGCAGTAGACCCAAAAGGTGCCGTCGTGATCGTTGTCCGTTGCGTCAACGGCGGGCTTGCCGCAGTGGCAACATAGATTCGACTGCTCGACGGCCGCGGCCAGACGACGCAACTCCATCTCCATCGGCTCGACTTTGATCTGTGCCGTGCACCAGCGGAGCGTGTTGTTGTTCGGCGGGGGAACGCCCCGCCCGAGCATGTAGACGAAGAACCGCTGATCCATCTCCGCCATCACCGTGCGGCATTCGATCCAGTCGCGTTTGGCCAAGTCGGCCATGATCGCCTGGGCCGATAGCCAGAGCGGCGGCAGCTCCATGCGGGTATCGCCGTAGAGGACGTACATCTTCCGCGGCCGTGGAACGCGCCCGGTTTCAATCAGGTGCACAACCAGCGTCACCATCGCCGTCGAGTCCTTTCCGCCGCTAAAGGCAACAGACCAGACGTCATGCCGGGCGCCGTACTCACGCAGCGATGCCGCGGTCAGCTCGATCGCCTCTTCCGACGTCATGCGGGCATCGTCAAAGATGGTGGGCTGACTGCTCACGCCGCCCTCCCAGCCGCGCGAGCGCAGTAAAAAGCAGGTCGGCCGTGGGTGTGCAGCCGACCTGCCAGGAGGGGAGAAGACGCTAACCACACACTGACTGATGGCGCATAAGTGCCGACTAGAGCAACCACTTGGGAGAGTGACCGACGTGCGCACTCTCCGCGCTCGAAAAGCGCTGCGCTTTGCGCTAACGACCATTCGCCGAATCTGTTGTAAGCCTTTTGATGGTTTAGCGTTGCCGCGATACACAGGACAGCTTCAAGTCCTGTCCTGGGCAGGCAGATGCCGCGAGCGCGCACGCGACAAATTGCGCGGCCACATCGGGCGAGCCTCGGAATTTTCCGCCGAATAAATCCGGATAGTGATCGGAGTTTGCGCTTCGCGTTTCGCGCGAGCGTGATTAGACTCCGATCGCCCACACCTCGCCCCACACCTCGGCACCGGATAATGGTGGGTAGTGTTAGGTGGTTTTGGACGGTGGGAACGTGGTATAGCTCAACCCTGCGTCGGGCTGATTTAATACCTAAGTCGTTATCATTTACGGGGTAAGCTTCGAAAGTGTGAGATAGCAGCACCCGGACTCGAACCGGGGACCTTGGGCTTATGAATCCCGCGCTCTACCAACTGAGCTATGCTGCTGAACCGCGCCCTAAGGCGAACCGCAGAAGATAGCGATTCCATCCCGTTTGACAAGATTCTAGCGGCCCACGTCGACTATCGCAGACCTTTCACGACATGCGGGTCACTTTTAGGCGGCGGAGCGATCCGGAGAAGCTCTGAAACCGTTGCCGCCCACTGCGTGTTTTCGATCGGGCCCAAGTCTCCTTGCTTCGGCAGAGGCCGGCGGTATTGCCAGATCACGGCCGAGCCGAGCATGTTCGGACTGACCGCGGGATCATAGCCGTGATTGCCTTTGAGCGTGGTCGTCGGCTGCGTCGCGCCGGCCCGGAGCGTGGTGAACGTATAGCCGGGCGACAGGAGCACGACCACGTCGCCGAGGCGCGTGAGGTCGGAATAGTGATACTTCGCCGGTACTTCCTTCGAAGGCCACGCCTGAAGAAACGCGTTCGACTTGAGCTTGGCGACGATCTGCCTGGCCCGCTCGTCTCGATCCTCCGGCGGCAGGTCGAGCAGATGAACGGTGGCGATCGATCCGCTCGGCACGAGTTTGGCGCCTTTCGTCAACGCCCCGCCGATGAGCCGATCAAGATTGACCGGTGTGCGCACGGCCTCCATACCGTGGTCGGTCGTGATCAGGATGTAGAGCTCGTCGTCTTTTGAATGCGTGGCATCGAACCACGTGGTGACCGCCGTCACGAATTTCCCCAGACTCGCGTCGACAGCGCGCACGGCCTGGTCGACCTCCGGCGAATCGGGACCGAAGCTGTGGCCGGTCACATCGACGTGCGACAGATAGGTCATCACCAACCGCAGCGTCGGTGCTGCCTTGTCCGCGTTCAGCAGCGTAACGATGCGGCTCAGTCGCTGCTCATCGGTTTCTTTCATGTCGTACTTCTGCCCGAAGTAATCGGATGTGTACGGCCCGGTTTGATTGTGCGACATCGGCCAATTAATCACCGCTGACCGCACGCCCTCCCGCTTAGCGGCGACCCATATCGGCTCTGCCCGCATCACCCACTGGTCATCCGGCAGCCAGAACTGTTGCTTCACGACGGGGTCATAAAACAAGTTAGCCGGCACGCCGGTTCCGTCGACGCGCTGGCCCGTGACCTGGGCTGCGTGGTTGGGGAACGTGAGCGACGGGAAGACGGGGATTTCCTGGTTGGTAAACGCGCCTTCGCGCTTCAGCCGCTCCAGCGTAGGCGGATGGATGCGATCGATGTAGTCGTGACGCAGTCCGTCGATGCTGATCCAGACGACGGTCGCGTTACCCGGGGCCTCTTCAAGCGCGCCGGTGATGGGAATGCACGAGGCGGTGGTCAGCAGGAGCGTTAAGAGAATGACGGTGCAGATCGGACGTCGCGACATGGGCGGAATGTTACCGACAAACTGCGCACCGGGCACGGGTGGTCATGGTGGGAACGACCGTAGGAAGTTGCCTAACGATCACGCTCAAAGCCTTGTCATCCTGAGCGTACTCGCGAAGGATCTGGCATCGATCGACAATTGGCGCAGATCCTTCGCGAGTACGCTCAGGATGACGGGACTTGGAAATCAGGCGATTTCCGACTTTTGAAACACCCCTCTCCGGAAGACGAGCTTGGAAGTGACACGCGCAAAATGGGAAATCCGAAAATATTTGTTGCATTATTTCGCGAAAAGTCGCGATTTCACATCGAGTGGTGCGCGTCCGGCATGCCGTTGGCGCACCGCCGCCAGTGATGATAGATGAGGGTCATTGCGCCCGCATCGATCGTTGCGCGCTGTTGGCGTGGCGGTCGCTCTTTGACAAGTGAATAGTCCGACATGGTGCACCCGATTGGGTCAAAAATGCGCACCTTTGCGCACCTAAACGCACCTAAACGTACCTTGGCGCACCCGATGCAAAATCGCCAACGCCCGGCCCGGCCAATGGTTACGTGGCCGCGGCGTCGAATTTGATGAATTTTTGGCGGAGACGCAGCAAACGCGACTAGTGCAGCACTTTGCTGATCGTGAAGATCGGCAGCAGCATCGCCATTGCAATGCCGCCGATGATGATGCCCATCGCAACGATCATGGTGGGCTCGATGTAGCGGGTCATCTCGGTGATATTTTCTTTCAGTTCCGTTTCGGAGTAACCGGCGACCTGTTCCATCACATAGGCGAGTTTGCCCGACCGCTCGGCCGAGTGAAGCATTTGCGCGATGCTGCGGGGCACGAGCGGTGAAGCGAACATCGGTTCGCTCATCTGCCGGCCGGCCTTGATCTGCTCGAGCACGCTGTCCCACATTTCGTGGAAGTAGCTGTTATTGCACAGGTCGCGGGCGGTGTTGACGCAGTCGATGAGCGTGACGCCGCTGGCCGACATCGTGCCGATCATCCGCAGGCCGCGAGCCAGGTGCAGCTTGCGGAACATCGTGCCGAGCAGCGGCAGGCGGAGTTGCAGGTAGTCGAATGTCCGCTTGCCGCCCGGCGTGGAGACGTACATCCAACCGGCCAGCGCCACCGCTCCGATCCCCACCGGAAGACTGATGTAATGAGCCACGAGGAAATCGCTGATCGCCATCAGGATTTTCGTAGGCAGCGGCAGCGCGGCGGCCTTGGCGGCGTAGATGGCGGTGAATTTCGGCAGCACGAACGCGAGCAGGCCGGTCGTCGCCAGGATCGCAAAGCTCAGCATGATGGCCGGGTACGTGAGCGCGCCTTTCACCTTGCGGATGATTTCCTGCTCGTCGCGCAGGTACTCGGTGGCCCGCACGATCAGCTTCGACATCATGCCGCTTCGCTCGGATGCCTTGATCAGCGCAATATAGAGCGTTGGAAAACTTCGCGGGTGGTGTTGGAGCGCGGTGCTGAAATCCGTGCCGGCCCGCACTGTTGCGAGCAGATCCTGCACGAGCGCTTTGGCCTGCGGCTTGACGGTTTGCTGGGCGATACACTCCAGCGCATCACTGAGCGTGACGCCGGTTTCCACCATGATCGCAAGCTGCATGGAAAACTGGATCAGCTCCGGGCGACTGATCTTGATCCCCCGCTGTCCCGACAGGATGCTCGCCGGCCCGCTCGATCGAGCCTTCTCCTCAGCGACCGGCGCGATCGACGTGGCGTACTTTCCCTGCGAGCGCAGCATCGCCGAGACGGCCGAAAGCGAGTCTGCTTCCAGCACGCCGGTGGCGGCGGCGCCGCTGCTGTCTCGGGCGGTGAATGTGTACTTGGGCATGGTCGTTACCTGACTACGCGGTGACCCGGAAAATCTCTTCCATCGTCGTCACGCCGTTCTTCACTTTGTCGATACCGTCGTGGCGAAGGTTTTTCATGCCGGCCTTGCGGGCCAGATCGCGAAGCTCGTGCAGTGTGGCGCCGCTGCTGATGCGTTCCAGCAGCGTGTCGTCCGGCACGAGCAACTCGTAAATGCCGAGCCGGCCGGAGAAACCGAGGTTCTTGCAACGCGGGCAGCCCTTGGGACGGTACAGCTTGTCGACGCCGGTGACGTATTTTTCGATCTGGCGGCGTTCGTTGATCGTCGGGTCGTACTGCTCGCGGCAGTGCAGGCAGAGCTTGCGGACGAGTCGCTGGGCGAGCACGCCGCAGACCGTGGCGCCGACGAGGTACGGCTCAATGCCGACGTTGAACAGGCGCGTGATCGCGCCGGGAGCATCGTTCGTATGCAACGTGCTAAGGACCAAGTGACCGGTGAGGGCCGCCTGCGTGGCGAGGCGCGCGGTTTCCGCGTCACGGATTTCGCCGACCATGAGGATGTTCGGATCCTGACGCAGGAGCGATCGCAGGGCGCTGGCGAAGGTGAAGCCCGCCTTCTCGTTCACCTGGAACTGGTTAATGCCGGCCACCGCGTGTTCGATCGGGTCTTCGACGGTGCAGATGTTCACGTCATCGCGGTTCATCTCTCCGAGCGACGCGTAGAGCGTGGTGCTCTTCCCGCTACCGGTCGGGCCGGTGACCAGCACGATGCCGTTGGGCATGGTGATGAGTTTGCGCCAGTGCTTGAGCGTGTCGTAGCCGAAGCCGAGCTTCTCGAGATTGAGGCTCGTCTTCTCGTTATCGATGACGCGGATCACGACCTTCTCGCCGAACTTGCACGGCATGGTGCTGACGCGAAGGTCGATCGGCCGCTTGTCCATCATCACGTGAATGCCGCCGTCCTGCGGCAGGCGGCGCTCCGAGATATCGAGCCCGGCCATGATCTTGATACGACTCGCGACAGCAGCGTGCATCTGGAAAGGAGGACGCATCTTTTCGGTGAGGTGGCCGTCCAGGCGGTACCGAACCCGCAGCACGTTGTCGCCCGGCTCGATGTGAATATCGCTCGCGCCTTCCTTCACCGCATTATGAATGACGTAATTCACCAGCTTGATGACCGGCGAATCGCCCGCGGCTTGCTCGAGGTTGGCGATGTCCTGCACCTGCGCCTGCTCAACGAGCGTGAACTCGTCCGGCTCGGCTTCGTCGATGAGATCATCAATGACGAAGACCTTGTCGTTCGGCAGATACGTTTGCAGCGTGGCCTTGATGTCGCGCACCGTCGCCGCGACGACTTGCACCTGGTGGCCGCTCACGCGTTCCAGCTCTTCCAGCAAGAACACGTTGGCCGGCTCAGGGAGCGCGACGGTGAGGACGCCTTCAATCAAAAAGAGCGGGAGGACCTGATGCTTCTCGAGAAATTCCTTCGGCAGCAACGCGATCGCCTTGGGATCGCAGATGCGCGGGCTGATGCGGGCGTACGGAACACCGTAGGCGTGGGCGAGCGATTCGACGATCTGGTCTTCCGTGCAGATCTGCAGTTCGATCAGCACTTCGCCGAGCAGCTTTTGGTGGCCCGACCGCTTCTGTTCTTCGAGCGCGCGCTCAAGGGCCGCCTGATCAATGACACCTTTGTCGATCAGGAGCTGGCCGAGAGGTTTTCGCTCGAGCGTGGCGATCATCGCATGGTCCTTAACGCCGCGGTCACATCAGGGTGCGTTTCAAATCGATGGGCGAGTCGCGTGATCTCGAGGATCTTCCGCACATTCTCGTCCGGAGCGGCGAGCTTCACCTGTCCGTGGTGGTTTTCGCAGGTGCGGCGGAGCCACAGAAGCGTTTCGAGCCCTTCACTGTCGATGAAGCCGGACTTTTCAAGATCGATGATGAAATCAACGACGCGACGTTCCTCGAACGTCTTCTCAACGTGCTTGCCCAGCGTCTTCACGTCGTCGCCGGAGAGGTCTCCGTCGACGGTGATCACGCAGGTGTCGTTGTATTCGTCGCATTTAACGGGCATGGCCACTCCATGGTGCTCACGTGACCTAGGCGGCCCGGATGAGTTCCTGCAGGTCCAGCACCTTCGTCGTCTGGGCCGAGTGCGTACGGATGATTTCACGCAACGGCTCGCTGCCGCCGAGCAGGAATGCCTCGGCCAAAAGCGGATCGAACTGCGTACCGGCGCACCGGCGGATTTCGGTCATTGCCACTTCCAGCGGGAGCGCCTTGCGGTAGGTGCGGCTGGTGGTCATCGCGTCAAAGCAATCCGCCAGGCAGATGATTCGTCCCATGAGCGGGATGTTCTCGCCCGCGAGATTCGCCGGGTAGCCCTTGCCGTCGTACCGCTCGTGGTGATGCATCACGCCGGGGACGATGTCGCGGACCTGCTTGATGTCCTGCAGGATTCGCGCGCCGATTTCGGGATGCTTTTTGATCTTCTCGAACTCGTCGTTATCCAGCCGACCCGGCTTCTGCAGCACGTTGTCGGGCACGCCGAGCTTGCCTACGTCGTGCAGCAGGCCGGCCATGTAGATGCGTTCGACGGCGTGGTCGCTCAGCTTCATCTGCTGGGCGAGATAGCGGCTGAAGAGCGCGACGCGCTCGGAGTGACCGCAGGTGTACGGGTCCTTCGCGTCGACGGCGGCCGTGAGCGAGTGGAGCAGGCCCATCATCAGCCCATGCACGTCATCGAAAAGCATGGCGTTTTCAAGGTAGATCGCCGATTCGTTGGCGATCGAGTTGAGCAACTTGCTGTCGACGGAATCGAAATCAGCGGTGGCCTTGTCGATCGCAAACATGCAGCCGAGGACCTTGTCCTGCCGCTGGAACGGAACCGCGATCAACTGCTTACCGTGCTCGGCCAGCCAGGAGAAATTCTTGTCCTTCGAAAGGTCATTGCAGAGGAACAGCGACTTCTTATCGCTGATGATCTTCATCAACTGATCGGCCAGCTTATGCACGCTGCCCGGCGGCAGGCTGAAGTGGCCGTAGAGGACGGGTTCGAGTTTGAGTTCGGTGTTAGGCGCCAGCGCCACGCCCACGCCGCGTACTTCCATCACTTCGAGCACGTCGAGGCAGGCCTGCTTGAAGAAATCCTGCGGGCGGCGGTTGATCCGCATGCCGGAGCTGATCTGGTAGATCAGGCTCAATTCTTCGTAAGTATTCGAGAGTTGGCCGGAGAGCGATTCGAGCTCGCCTTCCAGCGAATTGAGGCGAACCTGGTCGCGCACCATCGTGGCGAGCAGGCGGGCCTGCTTCTGGATCGCTTCTTCGCCGTAGGTGGGCAGCTCGTCGGATTGCTGCGTGAGCCATTCGCCATCAATGCCCAGGCGGCTGCAGTTGCGTACGACGTCTTCGCCGAGCTTGAAGTTCCCCTTGCCGGCGAGTACCAGCACGCCAAGGAGCTGCTTCTTTTCAACGAGCGGGAAGGCTGCCAGCATCACTCCAGGAACCGCATTCCACAGGCCGACGTTGGAATCGACCGCCAGCAATTGCACGCTGGCCGACGTTCCATCCGCAGCGGTAGCGGCCGCGGCGGCGGGATCGGGGTACTGCAGCATCGGCAACACGTAGCGGTGAAAGAACAGGCTCGCGCTCGGGTCATGAAACGCCACCGTTCCGTCGGCGCGCAGCATGATCAGATACAACCCCGCCGGCCGAAATCGGCTGGCGAGATTTTCCAGAGCCGAGGCGGCAATCGCCATCGGCTTGGACGCGGTCGGGATTTCACCTTGTACTGTTGGCATGATGCTCAAATCCATTCACAACTTTGGTTACGCCGCGATGCCGAGTACCTCTTCAACGGTGGCCAGCAACTGTCGCGGGCTGAACGGCTTGCTCAGCATGCGGAGAATTCCGCTCTGTTCGGTGTCGTTCGGTTCCAAGTGATATCCCCGGGCCGTCAGCATGATGGCCGGGATATTCGCGGTCGCTGGGTCCTGCTTCAGCTTCTGGCAGAGTTCAATGCCCGACAGGTTGGGCATGTGATAGTCCGTGATCAGCAGATCAGGATGCTCGCTCTGCGCGAGATCCAGAGCTTCCTGCCCGTCGCGGGCAGTCACCACAGTGAAACCGGCGTTGCGCAGTTTCAGCGACACTACGTTCAGGATGTGCGACTCGTCGTCGGCTACCAAAATTTTCTTATCGGACATTCTCTTCTCCCTTTCCTATTCACACAGGTCCAGTTCAAAGCCAAACGTGGTTCCCTTACCCACGTTGCTTTCGACGAAGATTCGCCCACGGTGCACCGTCTCCACGATGTGCTTCACCAGCGACAGACCAAGACCAGTGCCCTTGGCCATGCGATTATTCGCCTCAACCCTGTAGAACTTATCGAACACAAATGGCAGGTCCTTGGGCGGAATCCCAACGCCTGTATCAGAAATACTTGTTATGACTTTGCGGCGGGCTTCATCGAGTACCGTCTGTACGGTTATCGTGCCGGACTCAGGCGTGTATTTCACCGCATTGCTGAGCAGGTTCAGTACCGCCTGATAAAGCATGTCCTTGTCGGCCATGGTCTGATAAATCGCGGGCATGAGCGTTTCGCTCATCTTGATCTGTTTCAGCTTGGCCTGCGGGGCGATGACGTCGATCGCTTCCTTCACGATCATCACCAGGCTTTGCGGCTGCTTGTTCACCTTCACGAGCCCAGACTCAATGCGGCTGATGTTGAGGATGTTGTCAATGAGGCGGCCAAGGCGATTCGCCTCGCTCTGAATGATGTCGTAGAACTCGCGCTCGGTCTTTTTGTCTTCTGCTTCACCGTCGATGAGCATTTCAACGTACGCCTTGATGCTCGCCAGCGGCGTGCGCAGCTCATGACTCACGTTGCTGACGAAGTCGTTCTTCATCTCGGCGACTTCTTTTTCCTTCGTCATGTCGTGCATGACCGCCACCACGCCAGCCGGGTTCTCGCCTTGATCCGCAACGTTGCTGAGGGTGACTTTGAAGGTCTTGTCGCCGGTTTCGGTCTTCACCATGTGCTCGATGATCCGGCGACCGCCTTTGGTGTTGGCTTGGCGCATCTCGCGGATCAGCTCGATCATCTTGGCGTCTTTAAGCACCTGATCCATCGGCGATCGCGGCGCTTTGGCCAGTTCAAAGCTAAACGCCCGCGCGGCCGACTCGTTGGCCAGCACCACGTCGTCAAATGGATCAGTCACCAGAACCGCATCGGAAATGCTGTAGATGATCGCCTCAGCGTGCTGCCGCTCGGCGGTGGCGACTTTCAGTTCGATTTCGAGGGATTTCACGCGGAGAGCGGCGTCCTGTACGCGCTGGTCGGCGCTTTCGATCGCGCCGTTGACCGAGCCGCACAGGCGGGCCCAGTCGGTCGTACCTGCACGCAGCGGCGTGAACTTGCCGGAACGCGTCATGTCGTCGATCTCAGCGCTCATGCGCTTAGCATCGCGGCGGAGCCACAGAATCGTCATCAGGCCGGCGATCGTCGCCAGCAAAAGCAGGATGGCGCCCATCCAAGAACCCGCGTGCGACGACGTGCTGCGGCCGAGCATCTGGTTGGCTTCGGGCAGGAAGCTGAGCGCTCCGACCACCACCATCACGAGCATCAAGATGTAAGCGTTCCTTGCGTGGCGCACGGTTCAACTCCATCAATCCTGCGGACCAATGGCGGCCATCAACTGGCGGGCCATCTCGTCGTTGGGTTTCATTTGCAGTGCACGGGCGTAGCACTTGGTCGCCTGTTCGTTCTGGCCCGTCTTTTCCAGCACATAGCCGACCATGCACAGGCTTACGGTGTCAGTCTGATCGCACTCAAACGCGTCGCGGAAGGCCGCAAGCGCTTCGGTCGTCTGGTTCTGCTTCAGGCGGATGTACCCGAGCATCAGGCGCGCCTCGCTCGACTTGGGATCGAGCGACATCGCCTTCTTCATCGCCAGTTCGGCCCGGGGCAGATCGCCGAGTTGCAGCGCGACCTTGCCGAAGCTCAGCCAGATGGCCGGCGACGACGCATTCAACTGCACGGCCGACTCAAAGCTGGCCCGTGCTTCGCGGAACTGGCCGAGTTGCGACTGCGATTCGCCGAGCGCGACCCACAGGTCAGACCGTTTGGCAAATGCATCCACTTTCACCAGGCGAGCCAGGATGTCGGCCGCTTCGCGGTAATGTTTCGATTGGTAGAGCACGATCGCCAGGTGCTCGCGGATGGTGTTGTCGTCTTCCGCCAGGATCGACGCCTGCCGGAGCATGTCGATGGCTTCGTCGTACTTGCCGGCCCGGGCGAGGAGCTGCCCCGCCGCGTCACGGATCGTGCCGCTGTGCTCGAAGTACTGAACCTTTTCCTGCAGCAGCACGAGGGCCGCGTCCTGCTGATAGAGGACGATCAGCATTTCCACGCGAGCCATCAGGTACGGCAGCTCGGCCGGGGCCTTCTCGCTGGCGGACTTGTAGTACGCGAGCGCAGCTTCAGGCCGCTGCCAGCGCTGATAGATGACACCGGAGAGGTAATCCGCCTCGGCGTTGGCCGGGTCGAACTTGCGGGCCTGGTCGAGCGATTGCTGCGCGCCTTCAAGCTCCGACTTTTCAATCTGGAGCTTGGCCGACAGCACGTGGAGCTGTGCGCTCGTCGGATCCATCTTCATGGCCGAGTCGAGCGTCTCTTTGCACTTGTCGAGATTGCCGCTGGTGTATTGGTCTTTGGCGAGGCTGACCAGTACCGCAGCGCGGGCGTGATTCCATTGAAGCTTGGCTTCCTCGCGCTGCGTTTTGGTCGGCGTGCTGCCGCAACCCGTGAGGAGCAAGACTGCGACAATCGATGTGTAGAGTTTGAGGCGCATAACGGTTCTACGGTTTACATCGGGCCAATTGGGGTGCTGGTTTATCGGGAATTGCTACTTCACGACGTCGTCGATCGGCAGCTCCGTCGTCTGCTGCTCGCGCTCAGGCGGCGCGTTATCGGACGGCCGAGTGCTCGGCAACGATGCAGGCTGCACCGCGGGCGCCCAGACGAAGATGTTCGTCGGCCGGGTCGTCGGCAGTTCCACCATCGCAGGGCGCGTGGATGGATTCGTCGTCGGACGATCCTTGATCGGTTCGTACAACACCTGCTGCACCGTCGGCTGTGTAGTGGCAGGCCGAATGTCCGTCAGAATCTGCTTCTTCACGAAGGAGCGGAAGGTGCAGTTATCCACCGACGTAATGACCTTGCCGGTCATCCGTTCCTTCATGTCGATCGCTTCGCCGAACTTCGGGTTGAGGTTGGTGGCCGAGTTGAGGTACCAGAGCGCCACGTCTTCCTTGCCGTCGGGCTTGTTCATTTCCTTCACGGCCGAGTCGTACATCGATTCCGCCAGCCGCTCGCGGCCGAACGGCATCATGCCGCGACGAACTCCGACGCGAAGCTTCTCGGCTTCCTTCAGCTCGTTCTCGCTGGCAGCGGAGTACGCGCTGTCATCTTTAATGATGTGCGGCGTGAGCAGGATGATGATTTCTTCACGCGTTGTCACGTCACGCTGCGAGCGGAACAGGTACCCAATGCCCGGCAAGTTACCCAGGCCGGGCACTTGCGCCCGGCTCGTCTGCGACGACTCGCGGAACAGGCCGCCGATGACAACGGTATGGCCGTCTTTCACCATCACGTTGCTGGTAGTTTCGGTGGTGATCTTGAATGGCAGATTCGCGCTGGTCAGGCCGCCGCTGGAGTCTTCGGGGTGAATCTCCATGCGGATGTAGCCGTCGTCGCCGATGAACGGGCGGAAGATCAGCCGCGTGCCGGTGTCGAGGAACTCGACGGTCTGCACCGTGCTGGTGTCGGTGGTGGTGCTGGTCGTGTAACCGTCCTTGCGGCCGACGATCACTTCGCCCTTCTGCTTGTTCAGTGCGAGAATTTTCGGATTCGCGACGACCGTCGTGTCCGTCAGCGATTCCAGCGCCGACAGGAACACCGCGATGTTGTTGTGAACGATGCCCACCTGCAGGCCGCCAGTCGGCACATTGCTACGGAAGCCCGTGCCCGCGGCGCCGTATCCGGTGTCAAGGATCTGGCCTGCCCCGGGGTTGCTGGTGATCGTGCCGGAGAGTGCCGCCCCGCTCGAAGCTCCCGCCGCGTTCAGGCCGGCAAAATCCACGTCGCCCAGCAGCGTAAAGTCGATGCCCAGCGCGTTGTCTTCGCTCAGCGTGGCCCGAAGAATCGTCGCCTCAAGCAGAATCTGCTGCGGGCGGCGGTCGATTTCCTTCAGGATCTTTTCGACGTGCGCAAGGTTGTCCGCGTAATCCGTCACCACGATGACGTCTTCCGTCGCGTGCGTGCTGCCGCCAATATCTTTTGTACCGGTATCCAGCCCGCTGCTCGCCGGCGTGGTAAACGCCACCTGCGCCTCGCTGCTCAGCACCGGCTTGATCATCGTCACCACATTGGCTGCCGGCGTGTAGAACAGGCGGAAGGTTCGCGTCGTAAGCACGCGGGCGGCCTTATCCATGTCCAGAATTTCTTTGGCGCTGTAAACGTAGATGAAGTTGCCGCGCTCGCGGTAGGCGTACCCGTTGGTGGCCAGCAGTGCGTCGAGCGCTTCGCGAACCGTTACGTCGTAAAGGTTGGCGGTGATCGTTCCCTTGACATCTTTGCTGGCGATGATGTTCTTCTGCGACTGCAGCGAGAGCATCCGCAACACTTCGATCAGGTTTGCATCGTTCACGTGGATTTCGACCGTGCCCGCGTTGGAGACATTCACAACCGGTGCTGACGCGCTCGTGCCGTGGGTGCTCGCCGGTTCGGTCGCGGGGGCCCGGTCAGCGAAGGGGTCTTTCGTATCCAACACGTTCACCGTGCCGGCCGGATCTTTGGTAGACCCGGCAGGAGCCTCAGCCTTTAGCTGAATCGCCTGACCGAAATAAACGGACACTGCGGCCAGAAAAAGAAAACCGGCGTGGCGGTATTTGCTTCGCATGGAGCGGACTCCGAAATCACTTCAGTTAACAGTGGCTACTTCATCAGGATCTCGAGCCGAACACCTTCGTGTTCGACGATGATCCGCCGCGGTTCGATCTTCAGCACTTTGAAGGTGGCTTGGCCTTCACCTGGGTCGGAGGTGACGAAGTCGCCTTCCTTCACCAACTGGCCGTTGATGAGGGCTCGCGGCTGGGCGCTCATCACCGTGCTTTGGATTTTCAGTTGCTTGGCCCGCTGCTGCATGGCCTGTAATCGCGACTGCTTATCCTTCAGATCATCGGCCGCTTGTTCGGGCGACTTATCTTCATCAGGCGATTGCTTCGTCGGGCTTATCGGACCCTTCGCGCTCGACTGCGGGTAATAGTCCAGCCGAACCGCGAATAGGTTGCGGGTAATGCGTGCCGACGAGCCGTTCAGCCACCGCTGCATGGCAACCGACGTGTTCTTTTTGCCGGGCGCCTTGAGATTGGGCGTATCCGTGCCGGGCCCAGTGGCCGTAACCACCGTCGATGCAGTGGCGGGAGACGGTTCGGTCTTGCCCGTGAGCATCAGCCGTCCGGTCATCACCACCAGCACGAGCAGAAGCACGCCGAGAATGCCCGCCTTGCGCGGATCGCGGCGGATCACCTCGTTCAGCTTGCTCTGCCAGGTTGGAATCGGTTTCGCGGCCATGTTCTTTATTCGTCAGCGAAGTAGATGCTCATCGACACGTCGACTTCGACGCTGCCCTGCTGCGGGTCCTTGGTTTTAATCGCGAGGCTGCGCACACGCGTCAGCCGCTGCATTTCTTCAGTCTGCTTCAGGAAACTCACCACACTGTTGAAGTCACCGGTGAAGTTGAGCGCGATCGGCATTTCCGAAAACAACTCGCTGCGGCGTGGCGATCCCGGTTGTACGGTGACCTTCTTCAGCGCCGCCTCTTCGCTCACCCGCGTGATTTCCCGCATGAACTGGTCCATGTCAGGCTTCTTTGGCAACTTCTTGTCGAACCGCTCCAGCCGACTTCTAAGTAGATCGACCTCGGCCTTCACGGCCGGCAGGTTCTGGGCGCGGATTTGACCGATCGCCAGATCACTCTTCAGCGACGATGTCATGGAAGCAACCACACCGCGTTGCTGCTCGGTAGGCCGAATGGCGCCGAAGTAGAACACGCCGGCCATCAACAGCGCCAATACCGCCATGCCGATCTGCATGGTCTTGTACGTGCCGGTTTGGTTCTGCAGGGTTTGCATGGCTAGTTGCTCCCCGGCGCGTTGAGGTCCATGGCGAACGTCACTTCAAATTGCCGAACGGCGCGGCCGTTCTGGTCGGCGTCCTTCGAGTAGCTCATCGATACGTCTTCAAGAAACACCACGGCGCCGAGCTTGGCCATCAGGTCAGCCACTTCGGCATCGCTGGGCGCAACGCCCTGCACGCGAACGCGAAGCTTTCGATCGATCGACGGCTCCTTGTCCTTCATCGCGCGGGCGGCGGCGACCGATTTCACAGTCTCGACCTTTTCTTCCGTCTGCAGGTTCAGGCCGATGAGCGCGATCGACTCCGGTGTGGCCTGGGCGAGAAGGCCCATCAGCCGAGTTGATTCAACTGATACGCCGAGCTTAGCGAGCACTTCGCCCTGCTCGCTCCAGCGGCGCTGCAGTTGTTTCATCGATTCGAGTTCGTCCAAGTCCTTCTGGGTGACGGCCATTTGTTGCCGCACGTTGCTGAGTTCGGCCCTTGCGTTGATCAGGCGGAACTTCGACAGGCCGGTTGTGACGAGCAACACAACGAGCAGCCCAACGGTCGCCCACGCCTGTACGATCACGGCGATCCGCTGGCGGCGGACGACGCGGTACCACGAAGGAAGGAATTCCATCTCACGCACGGGTCACCTCCCCCGCAGCCACTGGCGCCGGGCCGCGATCGCTCGCACGGCGGGCCGGGATCTCCGGCAACTTGGCGGCGGCCTGCACGGCGTGATTTAAATCAAGCACTTCCACCAGCGGCCCCGCGTTGGCAACTGCGGTGCGAGGCAGAACCGTTTCGCGCGGCTTGCCGTCAATCGCGCCGAAATTCTTCTTCGTCGTCCGCAACGACAATCCGAACGCCATCGCCCACTCGCTCATGGTGCCGCGGCGGTCGGCCGGGCGCATGCGCGTGGTGTCGACACTCAGCAGCGGCTTGGCGACTTCCACCGGAATGCTGCTGGCGGATTGGATCGTCGTAAAAAGCTGCGGATCGTTCGCCTCCCCGCCCACCAGGCGCACCACGCGCGGCCGGTGACCGCGGAACGTGACCAGGTAGTACCGCAGGCACATTGCCAGTTCACGGCTGAACTCTTCCATCTGCAGCCGCGTGGCGTCAAAGACGGCCCGCGTGACCGAGTCGCGCCGGTCCTGCGGCGAGGCTGATTCACACATCCGGCGACGCAGCGCCCGCGCTTCCGGCACGCTAATGCCCAGCTTGCGACTCACCGATTGATTGAAGTGCTCGCCGCCGATTTCGATTGATTTGAAGAAGCTCAGCTCGCGTCCGCGGCAAACAATCACCTGCGTTCGGCGAAGGCCGACGTCGATCAGTACAAACACGTCCTGCTCGTCGTCGCGACGGCGGATGTAACGCTCGTAGCCGCGGTGCAACGCGATCGGCTCGATATCGAGCGATGCGATGGCCCCGCCGCTGCGGTGGAGCTGCTCGACGAACAGGTCGACGGCCTCGTTCTGCGCGGCCAGTGCGATCACTTCCTGCCGCACCTCGGTGCCCTGCCGAACTTCGCCAGCCAGCACCCAGTGCATGCGGGATTGTTCGACGTCGAACGGGAAAATGTTGCGGGCCTCAAACTCCACCGCCGCCGAAAGCTCGGCCGCGGGAATGAGCGGCAGTCGTACATTCTTGATGTGAACGATCTCGCGAGGGAGAGCGGCGACGATCTTGTTGCCGACGAACGGGTGCGTCTGCAGCATCTGCCGCACCAGGTCCATCGCGACGGTCATGCGGGCGGCCGGATCGGCGCGGAACTCGTCCGGAATCGCCATGCGGCCCGAGGCCACCACGGAGATGTGGTCGCCCACCGGCTCGACCTGCAGCATCTTCACGCTGTCAGCGCCGATATCCAGGCCGATGGGGAGAACTTGTTTTGGAGCCAGTCGCATCTTGTTTCGCTCGCTGTTCCCTAAGGCGTTTGCAGCGTGATTTCTCCGGTGTACGGCTGAACGTTCAACGTCAGCGTGTAGCCGTCGCTGGTCAGCTTGATCTGTCCGCTGCTCAGCGACACCATGCCCGCGGTCGTGTCGTACGAGTAAGGCGCGCCCAGCTCGTCGAACGCGATCGTCGTCTTGCTGTCAAACGCGGCGGACGTCAGCGTCACGTCAGCCAATCCGTTGCTCTTGCCGAACGTCTGCTGGTACGTTTTGAGCGTCACGGGATTGGTGATCGTCGCCGGCGGCGTACCTTCCTTCACCGCGTACGTGTGGGCCGTCAGATCGAAGCTCACGTACTGCGGCGTTTGCTTGGCGATGGCCCGGTTCTGTGCGTACATGATGTCGGCCATCACCGTCCTGGCGGCCGCCGCGGTTTTAATGTCGCCGCGCGACGTCAGCTGCGGAATCACGAACACCGCGGCGATCGCGAGGATCACGATCACACACAGCAACTCGATGAGCGTGAACGCATTTCGATTGGGCCGCATCCCGATCTCCAAACAGGGGTCCAGCCGCAAGAAAGCGGTAGCGCCCTACTTCTTTTCATCGGGTGGGACCATGCGGACCTGAAGGTTTCCGTCGGTTAAAACGGTAATAAGCTTGTCGAGCTTCGCGTTAACGGACTTAAGCTCGTCAATCGTGGCCGCCCGCTGGGCACCGCCATCGGGCACCTGAGCGTGGCTTGGGGTTACCGCAGGAACGCCGACCCATTGGCTGAGGAGTGTGAGCGTCTGCAATACGATGATGATCGCGAGAGATCGATTGGGATTCATAAAGTCTCCTGACTATTTGGAGCCGGAATTGCTGAAGGAAGTGAGGGAGACGTTGGCAATGGTCGTCCCCTGTCCGGGAAGAAACCCGGCCGCGGTCGCTTTGTTTTTGTCGTAGTAGATCGAAACACTCCCCACGTAGCTGCTGGTTACCGCATTGCTGCCCGCGAACTGCGCAGACCCATTCAAAGAAATCTTGTTATTAGACGTTGTGCCACTATTGGTGATGACCCCGCCGATCCACGTCAATCCGTTTACGGTGAGTGTCGTGCCCTTGGTTCCGGAGAATCGGACATCAGAGTTCACGATCAGCCCGGGCATTCCAGTCGGCGGATTCACGGTGAGCGATATGGCAGTGGTACTCGAGGATTTGAGGATCAACTTGCCGTTTCGAACCAGCACCGTTCCGTTCACGGTAAGCGGTTTGGAAATCGTGGTGTCGCCGTCCTTGAAGAACACGCCCAGCGGATTGCCTTTCGACGGGCCGAGAGTGCCGGCGTCGACCTTAAGGTCCTGAGCTTTGTATTTCTTCCCGTTGTAGGTGTAGGTCTTGTAGTCTTGGATCGTCGTCGTCACAGGATTGCTGCCGCCGCTGCCATTGGGTGGCGACAAGATGGAACCGACAAAATTCAGCAGCGAACCGACGACTGACGGGGCGGTAATGGTGCCTGTTACTTTTGAGCCGAGTGAAAGCGTAACCGTGCCGCTGGCGCGAATGTTTCCGACGATCGACGTGTTCGACGAAGCAGTGAAACTCCCGTTGACGGCCGACGCATCGGCAGGCGTATACGCGTACTGGACTGCCGCACGGGCCCCTAGCGAACGAGTCATCGGCGACGCTGACGTGGTTCCGTAGTGGGATTTGGCGGAGATGTCGAACGTTGTGTTATCGACTTTGGTGACCGTGATGTCGACCGTACCGCCCGCGGCCGATCCAAGCGATACGCCGGTCTGGCCGGGGTAGAACCCGCTGGAATTGAGAACAGGCGCCGCCGAAGGATTCTGAAGGTAGTAAGAGGCGAGCTGGATGCCTGATTCCGCCAGTGCATCCGCCTGCGCGGCGCGCAGACCGTTATCGCTCGCCTGCACCATCGTGCTCTGGCTGCTCAGCAGCGCTGCTGCCATGATCGTTGCGAGCGCGACCATCACCAGCACGATGACAATCGCTACTCCACGGGGTTGTTTGCGAAGGTTCTTCATAAATACTTAGTTGGTAGCGGCCCCCGGGGCCCGAAGGGCAACGGTTCCGTAATGCGTGCTGGTCACATTGTTGGAATCCTTGAGTTGAATCACGTACTCCACGAGCGGCGTATCGGTCGTCTCCACCGTATTCAGCACCATCCCGGACACGTTGCGCATAACCACCCGATACTTGGGGCAAGCGGTCATGAAGTCCGAAATACTTGCGGGATCTTCCAGGTACGTCGTGCCGGCAATTACATTGGCAGCGTCCTGAGCAGCCGTTGACCATGTGGCCCAGTCGCTGGCATCGTAGAAGCGAAGCTCGCCACTCGCCGGGTCGTATCTCAAAAGCCCGATCTCGTTGAATTCGATGATGCCGTCGCCGGTTGGGTTGCTGGCGTCGGTGAGGTCGGCCTTCCAGAACAGCAGCGACGCCGGCGAACTGGTGCTGTTGAGCGTGCCGTTCTGAAGAGCCCCGAGCGCGGCCGCCGGTCGAAAGTATTGGGCCATCCGGGTCTGTACCTGGCCGCCGGTGACGTAGGCGTTGTTCGCCGCCTCGGCGCTCTGCCAGCCGTTGGCGACTGCGAATGTCACGACGGACAGCGCCAGCATCACCATGGCCGTTACGACCATGCCGATAATCAACTCGACGAGTGTGAAACCGCGTCGGCGCATTATCCGCCTCCCTTGGCTCGGGCGAACAGTCGCGTGAGCGTGGCGGGCGGCGCGTTCGGCGAACTAACGGTGACCGTCACCACGCAAAACGGCGCGGCCGACGAAGTAGTGGCTGGCCCCGCCGGTACCAGCCGGTACTCCACCGCCACGCTGCGCGAGTAAACCTGCCCATCGCCGAGATCGATCGGCGTGCCGTCGATCATCGTGAGGGAATCAGTGGTGTCGCGGTAGAGGTGATAATCGTCGATCGTGTCGTACTGGCCGCGCGAGTTTTCGCCGGATTCATGACCGAGGCTGATGTTCCCAGCCGAATCCGCCACCGGTTTGGCGGCGATTTCTTCCATTAACTGCTTGGCCAGCTCCAGCGAGATCGACTTGTCCTGCATGGCGCCCGCCTGCTGTGCCGACGAGCCGAGCAACTGTGCGATGCCCACCGTCGCCAGCGTGAGGATGAACGTTGCGATGAGCGCTTCGATCAGCGTAAAGGCGGTCGACCGATTAGATGGAGTGGAGCGGGCGAAACGCATTGCGGCTCCGGTTAATAGCTGGTGTACGCGACGCCGGTCTCGTCCAGTCCGGTGGAATTGGGGGCGACTTCGCAGGTGTCGGCGTTGTAGATCCAGCCGGTGGTGTTGTTCGCCGCGGGCAACGATGAGCCGCTGGTGACGGTGATCGTAGCGAGGTTGTTCAGCGGATTAACGGGCATCTTCTGCAGGTACGGCCCGAACTTGTACTGGGCGCTGGCGGTGGTACTGGTGGCGCCGTCGTCATCGCTGAACTGTGTCATCTGCTCAACGAACGTGCCTTCGTTGGCTGCACTTGAGCCGACGATGCCGGGTGCGGTGTCGCGGTGCTGCGACTTGTACGCGGTGATCTGCATCCGCAGGTTGCGGGTCAGATCCTTCAGCGTGGTCTCGCGGGCCGACTGCGCGGCGCCGGAGAACTGCGGGATGACGATCGCCGCCAAAATTCCGAGGATGATCACGACGATCAGGATTTCAACGAGCGTGAACCCGCGCCGCGTGCGGCGTGCCGGGTTCGTCAGAGCTTGTCGGGAGGAGTCGTTCATCGCTCGATCCGTCATTAGATGTTCAGATGGGCCTGAAGTCGGGGTCACGCGGGCGGTCAGGAGTCTGCCGAACGCGTGACCCGACTTGCTGACGGAACAGGATTTCCGCCGGCCGTTGCGGGGAAAGTTGTCAGCTTACTGATTCTCGTCAAACACGCCGGCGTTCGAAGCCTTGCCCGCCATGGCGCTGATGGCGCCTGTGGATTCGATGTAGATCCAGCCCACGTTGGCGCCCGCGGCGGCCGCGCAGCTCGAAGAATCGCTGAGCGGATTGACCGGCGGCGTCTGGTAGTACGGGCCGTAAATGTGCGTGCTGTCCTTGGTGGCGCTCGTGCCGCCATCGATGTCGGTGTACTTGGTCATCACGTCCCAGCCGGTGGTCACCAGCGCGGGAGCAACGTCCTTGTGCTGCAACTTGTACAGCTCGATCTGGCTGCGCAGCGTTTGCAACTGGCTCTTCACGTTGCTCTGGCGAGCTTCGGTGCTGGCGTTGGTGAACTGCGGGATCACGATCGCGGCGAGAATGCCGAGAATGATCACGACGATCAAAATTTCGACCAGCGTGAATCCACGCGCGGCGTTTCGACGAATAGCGGTCATACCTGCTCCTGAATGAAACCTGATAAGGCGGACCCATGTGACACGCACACGAGCACCGTCAGACAAGTCATCGGCCGCGCATCTAGGTAACTTAATGGGTCAGGGAGACGTGTAACGCGCGAAGGCCCGATAACGCTCGGGGCTACACGCTCCGCATGCGATCCAGTCAGTTCAGTCCGCCGAGGAAGTTTTTGGATGGCATGAAAAGAGCAAGATTGCGCAGAATTTATTCCGGCCGAACGTATGCCTGCAGCGGTTTTACGTCCCATCCTGAGGTCTGCAGCGCCAGGATCGCCCGCGATACCGCGCTCGCCGCCGTGATCGTGGTCACGATCGGTACCTTATTAAGGACAGCCATCGAGCGGATCTTTCCTTCGTCCGTCGCCGGGCCCTTTTTGGTGGGCGTGTTGATGATCAGGTTCACCTGGCCGTTCTTGATGAAGTCCTGAATGTTCGGCCGACCTTCCGATAACTTCTGCACGCGCTTGGCGGAGATACCCGCCTTCTTCAGCGCGTCGTACGTGCCGGCCGTTGCGAACAACTCGAACCCGCCCTTCGTTAGCGACTGCGCCACCGGAATGATCGACTGCTTATCGGACTCGCGCACACTGATGAAGACGTTCCCCTTCGTCGGCAGCACCGTGCCGGCCGCGATCTGCGATTTGGCGAACGCCAGCTCGAACGTGTGATCGATGCCCATCACTTCGCCGGTCGATCGCATCTCGGGGCCAAGGATGATGTCCACGCCCGGGAACTTGGTGAACGGGAAGACCACTTCCTTCACGCTCACGTGCTTGGGCGGCGCCGGCTCGGTGATGCCCATCTCCGCCAGCGTCTTGCCCGCCATCACCTTTGCGGCAATCTTCGCCCAGGGGATTCCGTGCGCCTTGCTCACGAACGGAACCGTTCGCGACGCACGCGGGTTTACTTCGATCACGTAAATTTCATTGTCCTTGATCGCGTACTGCACGTTCATCAGCCCGTTGACGCGCAGCGCCTTGGCCAGCTTGCGGCTCTCGGCCTTCAGCTTCTCGACGATCTCTTTCGACAGCGAGTAAGGAGGCAGCGAGCAGGCCGAGTCGCCCGAGTGAATGCCGGCCTCTTCGATGTGCTCCATCACGCCAATGACAAACGCCTGGCCCTTGTCCGACTTGCCGCTAGGATCAAAATCCGCCAGGCAGTCGACGTCGACTTCCGTCGCGTTGTCGAGGAATTTGTCGACGAGGATCGGCGCGTCGACGATCGTGCTCGCGTCGATGGCGTTGGCCATGTAGTAGTTGAGCTGCTCTTCGTCCGACACGATCTCCATCGCCCGCCCGCCGAGCACGAAACTGGGGCGGACGAGAACGGGATAGCCGACTTCTTTCGCGATCTTCCTCGCCTCAGCGACGTTCCGGGCGATGCCATTGGCGGGCTGACGCAATCCAAGCTGCTTGAGCAGATCGCGAAACTGCTCGCGATCGCCGGCGGCGTCGATGTTGGCGACGCTCGTGCCGATGATCGGCACGCCGGCGTCCTGCAAACCCTTTGCGAGGTTCAGCGGCGTCTGCCCGCCGAACTGCACGATCACGCCTTTGATCAATCCGCCCTTTTCGCCAAACGGCTTGCCGTTCAGGCGTTCGCAGATGTTGAGGATGTCCTCGTGCGTCAGCGGCTCGAAGAAAAGCAGGTCGCTGGTGTCGTAATCGGTGCTGACCGTCTCGGGGTTCGAGTTGATCATGACCGACTCGATGCCGAGTTCCTTCATCGCGAACGCCGCCTGCACGCAGCAGTAGTCGAACTCGATGCCTTGTCCGATGCGGTTCGGACCGCCGCCGATGATGATGACTTTTTCGCGCTGGGTGAGGCGGATTTCGTCTTCGGTGATCAGCTCTCGCTTGAACGGCTGCGTAATTCCGTGAACTGATGTGCCAAGCTGAACGAATGGGGTTTCATGCGACGAATAGTAGTACGGTGTTGACGCCTCAAACTCGCCCGCGCAAGTATCGACGATCTTATAGACCGGTGGACGGAACAGGCGCCGCGCTTCTGCAATGCTGATCTGCCAAATACTTGCCAACTGCACGTCGCTGTAGCCGAGCTTCTTTGCGCGGTATCGCACCCGTTCCCATTGAAGGCTGTCTACGAAAGATGCCTCGCCTTTTTGATGTAGGGAGACACGGTGCTGCACAATACCCCGCGCATCAAGAAGCTCTGCTTCAAAATCCACCAACTCCTTCATCTGCGCCAAAAACCACTTGTCGATTTTCGTCAGCTCATAAATCTGCTCGAGCGTCCACCCCATCTTCAGCGCGTACCGCAGGTAATACAGCCGCCCCTGCGACGGCACGGCCAGCTTCCGCCTCAGTTTATCCGTCGGGATCGGCCATTCCTGGTCGAGCGATTCGCCTTGCGTGGTCTTGTCGCTCGCGCCGTCGGCTTTGGCGTCGTTGGTTTTGCCCTGCTGGGCGTTGAGCCACTTGTCGTACTTGTCTAATCCGAAGCCGAACCGTTTCACTTCCATCGACCGGATGCCCTTCTGTAGGGCTTCCTTGAACGTGCGGCCGATGGCCATCGCTTCGCCGACGCTCTTCATCTGCGTGGTGAGCGTTTCGTCCGCGTCGGGGAATTTTTCGAACGTCCATCGCGGAATCTTGATGACGACGTAGTCGATCGTCGGCTCGAAACAGGCGCTGGTGTGCAGGTTGTTCTTTGGATCCGTCGTGATCGGGTTCGGCAGCTCGTCGAGCGTGTAACCGACTGCCAGCTTCGCGGCGATCTTGGCGATTGGGTAACCGGTCGCTTTCGAGGCAAGCGCAGATGACCGGCTCACGCGCGGGTTCATTTCGATGACGACCATGTCGCCATTCTCAGGGTTGATGCCGAACTGAATGTTGCTGCCGCCGGTCTCAACGCCCACGGCGCGAATGACGGCGATGCTGGCGTCGCGCATCATCTGGTATTCCTTGTCCGTCAACGTCTGGATCGGCGCAACCGTGATCGAGTCGCCGGTGTGCACACCCATCGCGTCGATGTTTTCGATTGAGCAGATGATGATCGCGTTGTCGGCCTTGTCGCGCACCACCTCCATCTCGAATTCTTTCCAGCCGATGACGGATTCCTCGATGAGAATCTCGTTCACGGGCGACGCGTCGATGCCGCGCATGACGATGTCTTCGAATTCCTCGATGTTGTAGGCGATCCCGCCGCCCGTGCCGCCGAGGGTGAACGCGGGGCGGATGATCAGCGGCAGGCCAATGTCTTTCAGCACTTTTCGCGCGTCGTCCATGTTGTGAACGACGCCGGAGCGTGGCACCTTCAGGCCGATGGAGATCATGAGGTCTTTAAACACCTGTCGGTCTTCGCCGCGGTGGATGGCGTCGCGCTTGGCGCCGATCATTTCCACGCCGTTGTCCTGGAAGATTTTTTTGTCGTAGCACGCCATCGCCACGTTCAGGCCCGTCTGCCCGCCGAGCGTGGGAAGCACGGCGTCGATCGGGTGCCCTTCCGCCTTTTCTCGCAGGATGATTTTCTCAACCGCCTCGGGAGTAATCGGCTCGATGTACGTGGCGTCGGCGAACTCCGGATCGGTCATGATCGTGGCGGGGTTGCTGTTGATCAGGACGATGCGGTACCCCTCTTCCTTGAGGGCGCGGCAGGCCTGTACGCCGGAGTAGTCAAACTCGCAGCCCTGGCCGATGACGATGGGCCCGGAGCCGATGATGAGAATCGTGTGGATGTCGGTGCGTCGTGGCATTTTTTTCTTCGCTCTTACAAAAGGGAAATTCGCGGTAGTGTACGGATTGCGTGGTGCAGGTCGAGGGGTCCTCAAACGTACTTTCCTGAAGCTGATTCAGGTCGCTCGCGACGGGAAAACGTGGCTCGCCTTCTTTTTCTTCATTCGAACCCTCCTTTGACCGTAAGTCCCGTTGCGGCCGAGTGATGGCCTTATTCGCTTGGGTGCGCCAAGGTACGAAAAGGTGCGTTTAGGTGCGCAAAGGTGCGCTTTTAGGTGCACCTGCTCGCGTCATCGTTCTCAAACGCGCGAGCAACCGATCAATCTATACCGCCGCCGATCGAAAATTGCGGCGGGAAAATCGGCGGATTTCTGGCGATTGAAGCGGGGCAAGGCCAACCCCAAGGCCGGCCGGGAGTTGGGCCAACGTTGTCGAGAAAAGATTTTTTTGCCACAGAGGGACACAGATCGGAATGAATTTGAATTTTATCTGTGTTCATCTGTGTTCGTCTGTGGCAAAAACCTCTTCTGCGTGGCTTGGTGTTCAATCAGACTGCGGCGGAGCTTCTTTCACGTCCGCCAGCTTCGGCGCCATGACGTGGGCGTAGCTGGTGCCGCGCCAGGTGACCTGCTTGGTGAAGCACATCCAGATCGCCCGCAGCATAATGCCCATGACCATCGGCCCGGCGATGAAGAACAGCAGCGCGTTGCGTCGCGGGTTGCCGCTCCAGTAATAGAGCTGCCCGAGGATGAAGGTGAGCATTGCAAAGTGCACCGCAGCCGCGCCGGCCCAGGCGGCGGCGGGAATGTAGGCATTACTCGGCGTGAGCAGCCGGTAGATCGCCCAGGCGATCGCGACGTACATGGGGAACGCGCTGACGAGCAGAAACAGCACCGCCGCGATCGTTCGCCACGGGCTGCCAACCCTCGCCGCGTAATAGATCCGGCTCCAGCCGCGGAAAATCGCGGAGAGCGACGAGTACATGCGGACCGACGCCCAGTCGTTGCCCCACGCCACGCGCGGTCGATACCCCGCCTGCTTCATGATCAGCGCGATCGCCACGTCTTCGCAGTAGCGGTCCTTCACCGTCTCGTGCCCGCCGATGGCGTCGTACACGGTGCGGCTGATCATGAGGAACTGGCCGTTCGCAAAGGCGCTGTTCTTCTTGTGATTCATGTTGTTGAGCGCGATGACGTACATCGTGCTCGCGGCCGCGGCCGCTAAGGGAACCAGCAAACTCTCCCAAACGGTATGGCTCTCAAGCGTCGGCAGGAGGCTGATCATGTCGAACCGCTTGTTCAGCAGCACCGACATGCTGGCCGCCAGTGCGTCGGGCTGCAGGACGACGTCGCTGTCGACGAACAACAGCCACTCGCCGCGGGCGGTTTTTTGGGCGGTGTAGAGGGCATTGTTCTTGCCGGTCCACCCCGGGCCGAGCGTGCCCTCCTGGATGTGCACGACTTTCAGCTTGCCGTCGGAGGCGGCCATGTCGTCCATTACCTTGCCGGTCTGGTCGACGGACCGGTCGTCCACCGCGATGACTTCAAAATCGGCGTACTGCTGCGCCAGGCAGGATTCGAGACAGCCGCGGATGCGCTCGCCTTCGTCTTTGGCCGGGATGATGATCGACACCGCCGGCGGCTTGGTGACCGCGTTGGGCAGCGGTAGCGGCGGGCGTTTAAGCAGCATCATCCGCCGCCGACCGGAGAAAATGAGGATCGTGTAACAGATCCACGTGATCGGCCCGAGCAGCACGTAGGCAGCGAAGAGAATGGTTTGCAGATCAGTCAAAGTTATTCCGTTAACGCTCTAGCGCAATCCTGCTTATCGGACATCTTACGCGCCGTCAACGCGAAGGATACTTCGGCGCCCGTATCTTCTGGCGTGTGGGCTTTAGCCTGCACGGGCTTTCCAGTCTAGTACAAAACGTGCAGGCTAAAGCCCACATGCTGAGCGCAGAACCGCACGTTGATATTTGTTTTGCCAGCGGGACATTGTTGGCGCAGAATACACCACTCACCCTGCGGAGAACCGGGCGTGGCAAACACGAAAATTGGAGTCCTGATTCACGGCACGCTGGCCGACCAACTGTTTTCACAGTCGGACCGGCTGCGCATGGCCGCGCTGGGCGAAATCCACTGGACCAGCTCGCGAGATCCGATCGACGTGAACGAAGCGATCTCGATCTTGCGACACTGCGAAGTGGGCATCGGCAGTTGGAAGACGCCCAAGCCCGACGCCGCCATCATGGCCGCCTGCCCCAAGCTCAAATGCTGGATCCACGTAGCCGGCAGCCCGAAACAGATCTTCGGCCCGCATTTGGACGGCCGGCCGTTCACCGTGGCGTGCTGCGCCCCCGCCATCGCCGAGGCCGTTGCGGAGATGACCGTGGCCAACCTGTTACTTGGCTTGAAACGCGTGCTTGAGAACGCCGTCGCCAATCGAACGCAGCGTGCGACGAAGCCGAGCAACAGCCGCAACCTTTCAAGCTGCACGATCGGCGTGATCGCCGCGTCGCAGGTGGGGCGCCGCGTGATTCGGCTGCTAAAACAGTTCGGTTCGAACGTGCAGTTGTTCGATCCATTCATCACGCCAGAGGACGCCGCAGAGATGGGCGTGACCATGGTCGACGACCTGCTCGACCTCTGCCGCAGCAGCGACGCGATTACCGTGCACGCCCCGCTGCTGCCGTCGACGTATCAACTCCTGCAGGCCAAGCATTTCACTGCGATGCGGCCCGGCACGGTGTTCGTGAACACGTCACGCGGTTCGATCATCGATGAAAAAGCTTTGGTGATGGAACTGCAGCGTGGCCGACTGTTTGCGTTCTTAGATGTGAGCGACCCCGAACCCGCCGCCATCGACAGCCCGCTGCGCACGCTGCCGAACGTCGTCTACACCAGCCACATCGCCGGCGGCCCTGATTTGCGGCTCGGCAAGCAGGCGGTCGACGATCTCACCGCGTACCTGCACGGCAAACCGATGACGATGCAGGTGACGCGAGAGATGCTAGAACGCATCGCGTAGGCGGCAAGCGATTTTTCCGATCACGTCGCAAAAATCAGAATTGTCATCCTGACCGGGTCTAAAAATCCGTTGCGCTTTGTTGTCATCCTGAGCGTACTCGCGAAGGATCTGGCCGGGCAGCCGATTGATTTCGTCGCGTACCTGCGCTGACGGCGCTTGGCGCGAGTACGGACTACGTCGCTCGACATGGACGCCAGATCCTTCCCGAGTACGCTCAGGATGACCAATCTCTGGAAAGGGTCATGAACAGCACCGACGTCCTTCGACAACTCGATGCCGAGCGCAAATCGCTTTGCCGTGGTGGGGAGACGATCGAAGTACTGTCCGACGTCACGCGGCTGACATCGCCGGACGGAACGCAGCACTCGGTGATATTCTCGTCGCTCACGGCCGACACAGCGGATACGGTGATCGCCCGCGAGGCGGCACACTACCGCACCCTGGGCGTTACGGCGGAGTGGAAGGCGTATCGGCACGATCAACCGGCCGACCTGGTGGCGCGGTTGGAGCGTGAGGGCTTCTCGCCCGGCCCGGTGGAGGCCGTTGTTGTGCTCGATCTGACCGCCCCGCCCAAGTGGATCCAGCGAACCGGCGGGCCGACGGTCATTCGCGTCGATCGCATCGACCAGTTGCCGCTGTTCCGCCAGGCCGTGGAAGAAGTGTTCAAAAAGGATTGGAGTTTTACGATCAGCCAACTGGCGGAAGCAATCCGCGCCGGCTCGACCGATCACCGCGCCTACGTGGCAATGGATGGCGATTTGCCCGTCAGCATCGGCCGGCTATATCTGCACCCCAAAAGCGCTTTCGGCGGCCTATACGGTGGCGGAACGATCGAACGCTTCCGCGGCCGTGGCTTTTACCGCGCAGTCGTTGCCGCCCGCGCCCGCGACGCGATGGCCGCCGGCGCGAAGTACCTCATCGTCGACGCCCTGCCAACGAGCCGGCCGACGCTCGAAAAAATGGGATTCATTCACGTCACCGACACGTGGCCGTGCGAGTTGCGCTCGCCGATGTAGGGTGGGCACTGCCCACCATGTACCGTTGGCCGTTTAGTTGTCCGCCCCGCTCGCCTCGCTGGTGCTGATCTCACCGGCCGACGCGTCGCTCTCACCATCCGAGTTCGCCGACGCATCCGCCCCTTGGCCGCTCGCGCTGCGGTCGTCGAGTGGTTGCACAGTCGAGCCGTTCACGGGCTTCACGCCGCCTCGCTGATTTTCTCCCATGGCCGGCGCGCCGGACGCGAACGCGTCGCTCCCGCCGTCGGTGTCATCCGGCCCGGCGGGTTCATTCACCCGGCCGCTGGCCGATACGCCGTTGCCGAAGATGAGATCCGTATCCAGATCGCCGCCGCTGCCCGAGCCGGGACCGGAGTCGTTCGCGCCGGCACCGCTGGTGCGTTCGCCGTCGTTTGACGAGCGGTCCTGCACCACGTCGCGGTCTGACTGTTTCGTATTCATCGACGTGTACGTGCGTTCCGTCACGTCACTCTCGCGTACGCCGAAATCGCCCTTGCCGCCCACCTTGGCTGCGTCCTGTGCGGACGAACCCGGATGAAGCGTTGGCTTATCGTTGGTAGATTTATCGTTGGAAGATTTTTTGCTGGCCATGCGTACTCCTTGTTGTTCAGAGCACATCATCGGCCGCGGCGGGAATCGCCGGTATGAGGCGATCGCTGATTCACCGCATCGGGGCTACCCCAGCGGATTCCACTGCTTTTCAAGATCGAGGATTTCCATCCGCCGGTTAACGAACTTTTGCAGTTTGAAGTAGCCGAGCACTTCGTTCTTGGCGATGCGGGAATTGACGATGTCGTCGATCGACCGGCCGGTGAAGCGCATCACGCGGTGCAGCGGGCGATCCTGCACGTACTCCACTTTCGCCGGCGGATAAACCCTCGAAAAACGAAACTCGAACGGCAGCTCGCTCATCGCGTAAGAGTATAGCGTGCTACTTCACGGCCAGCCGCGCTTTTTCCTCGGCGAGAAGCTTTTCCTGATGTTTCATGCGGGCCGGAACAATTTTTTCGCGTGGCGCGGTGGGTTTGAAGTCGTACCGATCAACCCCCAGCCCGCGGAGCACGCCCCGTTCCAGCGGCGAGAAGTCGGCGGCGTTCTCGCGATTGAAATTCATCGGCTCCTTCAGCGTCACCGGCGGATTGGTGATCGCCCGTTCCACGCGCAGCACGTTCTGGCTGGTGGCATGCAGCATGTACGGATGGTGCAGCACCACGTCGCCGGCGGCGCCAGTCAGCTCGACAAACTCTTTGCAGTCGTTGATCAACTTGCCGAAATCGTTCGGCGAAGCGCCTTCCGAATGCTCGGCCAAGTAGCGCGCCACCACGCCCACTGAATCCGGCGCGATGAACGTGCCGCCGCCTTCATGCACCATGTCGGTCCAGCAGACGATGGTGAGCAGTCCCTGCTCCGGTGAGTCGAGGAAGTGACGGAAGAAATCCCCGTCCTTGTGCCACCCTTCCGACGCCGGCGACGGCGGCGCCCACGGCCTATCGGCGCCCACGCCCAGGTTCATGATGAACCCGTCGCTCCACTTGTACGGCCGCTGCACGCGGTCCTCACCACCGAGCAGATCGCACACGGCCGACCAGACTTTCGGCGCGAATTCCTCCACATCCACCAGCTGGGTATTGGGCATGTGGATGCGGTCGCGCGTCCAGGTCGAGCGGTCGTGCCGGTCGTAGCCGAGGCGTTTGAAGCCCTGGTCGACCCATTGCGACGCAACGTCCCGCGCAATGGCGTTGCGAAGCACGACGTAGCCGTGCTCAATGAAATGCTCGATCTGATCCTGGGAGAGAATGCGATAAGTCATGACAATCGGCTCGTGAGTAAAAGAGTTGCCGACAGTCTGCGCGACTCATTTGAAAATGGAAGTGGCGTCCGAGCGAAACTTCGCCAGGCCGATGTAACTTCCACATTCATGTAAACAAGTGGAAGTAACTGCAGAAAACAGGTGGTTTTCTGCGGCTTCGGAGGGTTGGGTAATTTGAAATCACTCCCCCAGGAACTCGCGCATCACCGCCAGGCTGTCCGTCCGATCCGCGATCACCTTGATCGTCGCGACGATCGGCACCGCTAGAAACGCCCCACTGATGCCCCAGATGAACCACCAGAAGAGCACGGCCAGCAGGATCGCCACGGGGTTCAGTTTCAGGCGCTGGCCGTACGCAAAAGGTGCGATCACGCTGTTCTGGATCGTGCTGATGGTGAAGTACGTCGCCGGCACGGCCATGATGTGGCCGAAGCTGTCGAACGTCGCGGCCGACACGACCGAGAGCAGAATGATCATCGCCGCCGCGCCGAGGTACGGGATGAATTCGAGCACCACGGTCAGCATCGCCCACAGGATGGGATTCGGCACGCCCAAAAGCCACAGACACACGCCGATGATCGCGCCCAGGCAGCAGTTCATGAAGAACAGGATCACGACGTACCGCATCACCACCGATTGCGCCTCGTCGACAATATCATGCGCGGCCTGCTTCTCCTGCCAGTGCGGCGTAAGCTTGAGCACCTTGCGGAAAAACAGATCGCCGGTGGAGAGCAGCAGGTAAAGCAGCAACAAAACTTCGAGCATGCCGGAAACGAACTTGGCGGTGTTGCCGAAGAACTGACTGGCGAGGGAAGGCCCGCGCGGAATCGAGGGCTCAGCCACCGCGCGCGTGGTGGGGCCGGTCGTCGGGCCGTCGACGGCGTGTTCGAGTTTGTTGGCCGCGTCGGTGGCGCGCTGAAGCGGACGGCGCAGCGCTTCCAGCTTGACCTGCGCGCGATCAAAACTCGCCGGCGCCTGCGACATCCAGCTCTGCACCGGGCCGGAAAGCATGAAGACCGTGAAGGAGAGGACCGCAATCAGCCCGAGCACTACAATTCCCGCGCCCACCGGCGCCGGCACTCTCGCGTGTTGCATCGCCCGCACCACGGGCCGAAAGATGCCGCTCAGTACGAATGCGAAGACGATCGGCACGAACAGTTCCTGCCCCTGGTAGAGCAGCCAACACCCCGCAGCCGTAGCCACCACCCAGATGCCCGACGTTCGCGCCGTTGCGTGCTGTTCCGCCATGTCCGCCTCGTGAGATGAACCCCACGCAGCATGATATGAGCAAGAAAGTGCCAGCCTTATCGGGTGATACCGGATACCACACTCATCCAAATGCGCGTCGCGTCCGAGTTCGCCCGACGGCGCTGACCCTTACGCCACGAACAGGCCCGCCGATGCGTCGAGGTCGATCGTGTCGAGCAGCGAGTTGTCCAACCCGCTGAAGATCCTCACGTGCTTGCCCGTGCTGTCGCTCACTCCGACCAGGATGTCGCTGAAGCCGTCTTGATTGGTGTCATGCGACGCCAGCGTACCGCCGGTGGTGGAGGCGGTATCGAACGTGCTGAGCTGCGATCCATCAGCGCCGCTGAAGACCGAGACCGTGGCGACCAATTTCCCCTTCTTCGACAGGATGATGTCGGTCTGGCCGTCATTATTCACGTCTCCGGTCGCGACAAACGCGCCGCCTTTGTAGCTGGTTCCGAACGGCGTGATCGTCGAAAGCACCGTGCCATGCCCGGCCGCCAGATCAGCGCCGGAGAAGACGCGGGCCCGCGTTGTGGATTCGCCCGCGCCTTGCGTGACCACCACGTCGGCAAACCCGTCGCCGTCCAGGTCGGCCGCCGCGACGCGTGCGTCGCCGCTGGAGCCGAACGCCTTGACGGACGCCATCAGCGAGAAGTTGGTTCCGTCAAACACTTTAAAACTGGTCTTGGAATCCCCGTCGCGTCCCTTGCCGACGATGAGGTCGGCCACGCCGTCGTGGTTCACGTCGGCGCTGGTCACGTATAGCGTCCCGTCGAACGACCGCGAGAACGCGGCGAAGGAATGGACGAGCGTACCGTCGTCGCCGTCGTACAGATTGATCATCGAGTGCCCGCCGGCGCCGGCGGCGAGAATGATGTCACTTACCCCGTCGCCGGTCACGTCGCCGCTGGTGACGCGCGTCGCGTCGTGAGTCGTGAACGGATCGGTGATGGTGAAACGGACCGTGCCGTCGGAATTGGTGACCACGGTATCGCCGCTGCCGTCATCGGCGCTGATTACCACCGGCGTGGGGGAAATGGTCGTGATCGTGATCGTGAACGCCTGGGTCGCTGGAGTGGTGCCGTTGCTCGCCGAGAGCGTGAGGGGGTGATCGCCGCCGTCGCCGTCCAGCGCCGTGCCGGCGAGCGTGGCGGTGCCGTCGCCGTTATCAGTCAGCGTCAGGCCGCTCGGTAACGCGCCGGTTTCGGTGATCGCGGCATCGGGTGAGCCGGTGGTGGTAATCGTGAACGAACCCGGCGTGCCGGCGGCGAACGTCGCGTGGTTGACGCTGACGAACGCGGGTACTTGTAAGACCGAGAGCGTGAATGTCTGTGAGACGGGCGGCGACTGGCCGGTGTCGGCCGTTACGTCAAGCGCGAAATCGCCCGCCGTGCCCCCGCCGGGCGTGCCGGCGAGCGTGGCGGTGCCGTCGCCGTTGTCGGTGAACGTGACTCCGGACGGCAGCGCGCCGGTTTGGGTCAAGGCTGCTGTCGGCGAGCCGGTCGTGCTGAACGTGAAAGACCCTGCCGTGCCGACGACGAACGACGCATGGTTCGCGGTCACAAACGCCGGGGCTTGGACGACGGTCAGAACGAACGCCTGCGTCGCGTCCGGCGAATGGCCGTTGGCGGCGGTCATCGCGAGTGCGAAATCGCCCGCCGTGCCCGTGCCCGGCGTGCCGGCGAGTGTGGCGGTTCCGTCTCCATTGTTGGTGAACGTGACGCCGGTCGGCAGCGCGCCCACTTCGCTCACCGTCGCCGCCGGAAAGGCCGACGTGTTGAACGTGAACGAGCCGGCCGCGCCGACGGTGAACGTGGCATGATCGACGCTGACGAAGGCGGGCGTTTGCACGACGCTCAGAACGAACGACTGAGTCACAGCCGGCGAGTCGCCGTTGTCGGCCGTCAGGCTGAACGCGAAGTTGCCCGTCGCACCCGGCGTGCCGGCGAGCGTGGCGGTGCCGTCGCCGTGGTTGGTGAAGGTGACACCCGACGGAAGCGTGCCCGTTTTCGAAAGCACCGCGGTCGGTGCGCCGGTCGCGGTGATCGTGAACGTAAACGCACTGCCCTGCGTGGCCGTGGCTAAAGCGGCGCTGACAAACGCCGGCGGCGTTACGATCGCGTCGGCGAACGTCTCGAGGGCGCCGATGTCGGCCGCGCTGCCGTTCGTGCGGAACGCGCCGCGCTGATCGACCGACACGCCCGTGCCGATACCGGCGTTGAGCGCGGGGCTGCCGTTTTGCAGCGCCATCGTCTGAGTCGGCCCGCCGTTGTCCGCCAGCGCGCCCAGCTTCGGGTCGGCGGTGGAGAGATTGCCAATCCCCGTCACCGTGGTGCTGCGGATCAGGTTGTTTGAGCCGTACAGGAGCGGCGTGCCGTTGGAGACGACGAAGTCAGCGCCGGTGTTATCGCTTTGGCCGAGGATGCTGTTGTGCATCAAAAGTGTCTGGCCCGTGGCGCTGTCGTAGTGGAGATCACGACCGCCATTGGCAGCGGTGTTGGCAGACAAGGTCGAGAAGTCGATTGTGACGTCGTCGACTGAAGCGTAGATCGCCCCGCCGACGCCGGTGCCGCTGGTGTGGCTTGTCCCGCCCGACGCGTAGCCTCCGGTGGCCGAGTTTGCGGTAAGCGTGCTGTCGATGATGTGCAATTCGGCGGACAGGGCGGCGATCGCCCCGCCCGTTCCGCTCCCGCCGTAGGCATAGCCGTAGCCGTATCCGTATGAGTACGCACTGCCGCCTGACGCGGTGTTGGAACTGAACGTGCTGCGGTTGATGTCGAGCTCTCCGTTGGACATCCAGATCGCGCCGCCCTGCGCGCTCCCGCCCGTGGCATAGCTCGAAGAACCAATGCTGGAGCTGCCGCTGGCTGAATTAGAACTGATCGTGCTGTCGGAAATAATGACGTAGCTGCCATTGGCATAAATCGCGCCGCCGTACGCGGGCGTTGACCCGAAACCTCCGTACGAAAAGCTCGAAACCGAGTTGCTGGTGATGAGGCAGTGATCGACCGTCAGCAAGCCCTGATAAACGGAGATCGCGCCGCCGCTGAAGGTCTGGCGGAAGTGCGTGATGGTCAGGTGACTGAGCGTGAGCGCGCCGCCGCTGCTGATATTGAACGCCCGCCAGCCGCCGTACCCGCCGTCGAGCGTCAATCCTGCTTTGCCGGCGTCGATCGTCATCGTGCCGCTGATCGCCAGTTCAGACCCGAGCGAGATCGTCTGCCCGGCGAGGCTGCTGTCGAAAACGATCGTGTCGTTCGTACCGTAGGGCTCGGTGGTGTCGATCTGCGCCTGCTCACCGGTGGTGAGCGAGCGACCGATCGCGGCCGTGTCGTCGCCGCCGTTTTGTATGAGCGAGACGGCTTCGCGCAGAGACATCAGGCTATCGATTGTGGTGTCGTCCAGCAGCGTATTGACGGTGACGGTGGAAAAGAGCACCCGCCGTTCCAGGGATTCGATCGCACAGGTGGCAGCCGCCATGCGGCGACGGGCGGTGCGGTGAAAGGTTCGCGATTCGGGGTGACGCCTTGAAACAAACAGGGGCATTCGGTGGCCTTTCGATAGTTCGATGCTCGTTATCCATTGACGAGTCCGAGGCTATCGACGGGCTAGCGCGTTCTCACTAATGCAAATCTCGCGGATGTAAATTGCTTGAGGATTCTCGGTTCTCAGTGTTGAAAGACGCCCGATAACTCAAACGCACGTCGAGTCGTGCCAACCATCGGCTCCGCCGGCCGAGTTCGGTCGCACTGATAAACCGCACCGCCCCGCCAACCGATACAAATTCCGGACCCCTATGCCCAATACGCACACTAACTACGATCTGATTGTCATCGGCTCCGGCCCCGCCGGCCAAAAAGCCGCCACCACCGCGGCCAAATACGGGCAGCACGTGGTGCTCATCGACCGCTCTGACTCCGTCGGCGGCGTGTGCATTCACACGGGCACGATTCCGAGCAAGGCGATCCGCGAAGCCGTCCTGCATCTCACCGGCTTTCGCGAGCGCGCGGTGTACGGCGCCAGCTACGCGGTGAAGCACGACATCAGCATGGCCGACCTGCTCTACCGCTGCCACCATGTGGTGAACACCGAAGTGAACGTCATCCGTGAGCAGATGTATAAGGCCGGCGTGCGCATGATTTTCGGCACGGCCAGCTTTGTCGACCCGCACACGGTGCGAGTGCAGCGCGGCGAAGACGTGGTGCAGCTCCGCGGTAAGCACATCCTCATCGCGGTCGGTACGAAACCCGCACGGCCCGAGAGCGTCCCTTTCACCGACGGCAAAATCATCGACAGCGACGAGTTCCTGAAACTGAAGGACCTCCCCAAGAGCATGATCATCGTCGGCGGCGGCGTGATCGGCACCGAGTACACCTGCATGATGGCGGCCGTGGGCGTGGAAGTGACGCTCGTCGAAAGCCGCCCGAAGCTGATGGAATTCATCGACGACGAACTGGCCGAGAGCCTGCAGTTCCGCCTGCGCGACATGGGCGTGCGGCTGCGGCTGGCGGAGTCGGTCAGCAAGATCGAAATGGTCGACGGCATGGTCCACGCCACGCTGGCGAGCAACAAGGTGCTGAAGGCCGAGACGCTGATGTACGCCATCGGCCGCCAGGGCGCGACGGAGGGCTTGGACCTCACCGCGTGCGGCCTCACCCCCGACAACCGCGGCCGCCTGAAAGTGAACGAGTACTACCAGACCGACGTGAGCCACATCTACGCCGCCGGCGACGTGATCGGCTTCCCCGCACTGGCCGCCACGAGCATCGAGCAAGGCCGCGTCGCCGCGTGCCATTTGTCTCGCGAGCTGAGCGAAGCCCCCAGCGCCATCTTCCCGTACGGCATCTACACGATCCCCGAAATCAGCATGGTCGGCAGCACCGAGCAACAGCTCACGCAGCAGGGCCTGCCCTACGAAGTCGGCCTCGCGAGATACCGCGACATCGCCCGCGGCCAACTCATGAGCGACCCGCACGGCTGCCTCAAACTCCTCTTCCACCCCCACAGCCACCGGTTACTGGGAGTCCACGCCATCGGCACCGGCGCAACAGAGCTCATCCACATCGGCCAAGCCATCATGGCCGCCGGCATGACGATCGACTACTTCACGGAAACCGTCTTCAACTACCCGACGCTCGCGGAGTGCTACAAGGTGGCCGCGACGGACGGTCTGAACCGGGTGATGATCTCGAGCAAGCTGCCGATCGTCCCGCCGGCCGAAGCGGCGTGAGTATCAACGCAACGGCCTAAGTTACGCCAAATACAAATCCAAAAGCGGTAGCTGATCGGGTATTGTCTGCCATTTCATGAAGTTCCGGACCGGTATCGTGGCGATCATTCTCGGTGCGCTAGGCTACGGCTTGGCCTGTGCGAACATCGAACGCAGCACGCGCATCCCGACATACTGGTTCATTCGATGGGAGATCAGCCGCTCGGCGTCTATCCTGCTGGTGGTCCTTTCATGCGGATTGATGCTTGCTGGGATCGTGCTCGGACTGTGCTGGATCGTGCTGACGATATATCGACTTGCTCATCCACATCGCGCAGGAATGTGCCCGGCGTGTGGATACGATCTTCGCGCCACGCCCGATCGCTGCCCAGAATGCGGCACGGTCGTCCCCACCTCTAAACCAGCGTGACCGTGCTTCTGTTCCTCTCCCGGTATTCTGGGAGAGGTTAGGGTGAGGGTTCTGCTCCGAACTTGCAGCCCGCTTGTTAATCGCGACAGAACCCCTCACCCCGCCCTCTCCCGGCGTACCGGGCGAGGGAGAAATGTCGCACAATCCGCCTGAAATCCCGCGCTTTTGCCGATTTTCTTCATTTCGCTACAATACCCCGCTCGTTTCAGACAGGAGCCGATATGCGTCATGTGATTTCAGCGTTAGTGATCAACGAAGCCGGCGTGCTCGCCAGCGTGGCGGGGATGTTCGCCGCGCGCGGGTTTAACATCGACTCGCTGGTCGTCGGCCGCACCGAGAACCCCGAACTCAGCCGCATGACCATCGTCTGCACCGCCGACGACAACACCATCGAGCAGGTGCGCAAGCAGCTCGCCAAGCTCGTGCCGGTGGTGAAGGTTCGCGACTTTAAAGACGCGGCCTACGTGGAGCGCGATCTGCTCCTGGTCAAAGTCAGCGTCAGCCCTGAGAAGCGCAGCGAAGTCATCGAAATCGTGTCCCTCTTCCGCGGCAAAGTGGTGGACGTGGCCAACGACAGCGTGATGGTGGAACTGGTCGGCACCGAGGAAAAACTCGAGGCCTTCATCGAACTGATGCGTCCGTACGGGATCGAAGAAGTCGCCCGCACCGGTGTGATCGCGATGGCCCGGGGCACGCAGTCTAAAGACAAGGCTGTCGCGCCGTCGTCGAAAAAACGCACCCGCAGCCTCGACGCCCCGGCCGCGGCCGCGCTGCCGCCGAGCTAGGATTTTTTTACCACGAAGCGACGAAGCAACGAAGGAAGGCAATTGATTTTGTGTTGCTTTGTTGCTTCGTGGTTCTTTTTTTCTACCACGAAGGCACGAAGAGCAAGAAGCGTCGTTCAGCGCGGCATGCAGCGCGCCCATTTTAATTATTTATAGAGAGAGATCTGGCTGGCTCACTGGCTTTTGCCAACCAGGAATCACTTCGTGCTCTTCGTGCCTTCGTGGTTACTTCTTCTGAAGCAGTTCCATCACCGCGTTAACGTGCTTCATCGTGGCGCCCTGTTCCTGCTTCACGACGGCCAGCGCTCGCTCGCCCATCGCCTTGGCGCGGTCGGGGGAGTTGATCAGCGTCGTCATCGTTTCATCGAGCGACTTGGCGTCGGTGGCGAGGCAGATGGCGTCGGCGTCTTTAAACTTTTTCATCGCCTCGGCGAAGTTGTGCGTGTACGGGCCGACGATCACGGGCTTGGCCAGCGCGGCGGGTTCGATCATGTCTGAGCCGTGCTGGCTGGGGCCGAGATCGACCAGCGTGCGGCCGACGAACACGAGGTCGGCCATCGCGTAGAACTTGCGGAGCTCGCCCATCGTGTCGCCGAGCACCACCGGCGGGATGGGCGTGTAGAACACCAGGCCGGGCGGCGCGGAGCGGCGGACACACAAGAACTTCGAGTCGCGGATCAGCGTGGCGACTTCGTCAAACCGCTCGGGGTGTCGCGGCACGATGACCAGTCGCAATCGCGTGAAGCGGCGGAGCAGGTCGCGATACACGCCCAGCAGCAGTTTCTCCTCGCCCGGGCCGGTACTGCCGGCGACCCAGATCAGATCCTGCCCCGGCGTGAGATTCATCGCGGCCGCGAGTTCGGCGGTGCCGGTGACCTTCGTTCCCGGCGCGGCAGTGTCGAACTTCATCGTGCCGGTGACTTTTACCTTCTCGGGCTCTGCACCGAGCTTGATGAAACGATCCGCGTACAACTGATCCTGCGCGCAGATGAGATCCAGCCGCTGAAACATCTTCCGCGTGATCGGCCGGCCCAGGCGGTAGTTGCGGTAGCTCTTGGTGGTGATGCGCCCGTTGGCGAGCAGGATCGGGATCTTCCGCCGTTTGCACGCTTTTAAAAAGTTCGGCCACACTTCCAGTTCCATCAGCACGACAGCCGTCGGCTTGAGCGCGTCGAGCGATCTCCCGACGGCCCAGGAGAAATCCAGCGGGTAGCGGATGAGCGTGACGCTCGGTTCTTCGCCGTACAGTTCCTTGCCGCGATTGAAGCCGGTGGTGGTGGTGGTGGAGACGATGTATTGCAAATCCGGCTGCTTGCGCTGCAGCACGCGGATCATGGCCCGTGTGGCGTTCATCTCGCCAAGGCTGACGGCGTGGATCCACAGTGCCGGCTTGCTCGTATCGCGCGAGTGCCCCTGCCCCATGCGCTGACGGAAGGCCGTCAGCACCTTCGTGCGGTTCTTGCGCGACAGCAGCCACACCGGACTGCTGACGCCAAGGCCCAGGCCGTAGGCGATATCGTAGGTGTTGATCATGGGTGCCGACTTCCAACCACCGTTTTAACGCGGCGGTGGCGCGTTACCAAATATTGGTACGGCTCGTCAGGTCCGATAGTTCAACCTGTCGCCACAGAAGGGAATGAACGCAGAGACACAGAGACGCAGAGAAGAGCGGATCTCAAGACCGCATTTTCATTCTTCTCTGGGTCTCCGCGTCTCCGCGTTCATTTAGATTTTGCCCGGAATTGCGACGGGCTCACCCCCACCAATCGCCGGAACTGCTTGTTGAAATGCTGCGGATCAGGCATTCCCACGCGCTCGGCCACGCGGGCGACGGGCATGCCGGTGTGGCGGAGCAAGTGCTTGGCGTGGTCGATGCGGCAGGTGAGCAGAAAGTGCGGCATCGTCGAGCCGTACCGCTGGCGGAAGAGCCGGGCGAGGTAGTTCTGCGTCATCGAGACTTCATCCGCCAGGTCGGCCACGCAAAGATCGTCGGCGAGTCGCTCGTGCATGATGCTGGCGACGCGGTCGACCGCCTCCGCCCCGCGCGAGGCGCCGCCCGCGCGGCGGTGCAATCGCGACTGCATCGAGAGCCACAGGAGCAGTTCCAGCATCGCCGCCGATGCTGCGGAGATGGCGACCGGATCCGCCCCGCCGGCCAGGAGCTGCGCGATCGTCATCACCTTCTGCCCCGCGTGATCGCCGAGCGACCCGAGCGGAAAATGCAGCGGCAGCTTCGCGCCCGGCTCGCGCGCCGGCTGGGCGGGATGAAAATGCACGCACCAATGAAAGCCCGGCTTGGGGAGCGCGTACCAGCTCGGCACTCCCGCCGGCGAGATCGTGACATCGCCGGGCCGAAGCGGAAACGTCTCGTCGCCGAGACGCATAGTCGCGTGATAGTTGTGGATGTGCACCGCATGCGTGTCGGCGAGGTAGCGCGACGAGAAGTTCGCGTCGTCCAACGCAAACCGCCCCGCGTTGCGGATCGCTGGCAAGGCGCGAAGGGGCCAATCGAGGGACGAACGGATCATTGTTGTTTTTTTACCATAACCGTCGTCCCACCTGCGGCTACGGCCTTCGACCCACACAGTTCTCACTGATCGGAAAGTCGTACGGCCGCGCTCGCTAAGCCTCCGTGCGCCTGACTCTTCAGGAAATCCCGGATGGCCAATCGGTCGCTCGAAGCAATAAACTGCTAATAACTTATTGGAGCTTGCTCTGATAGGGGTGCAGTTGACGGCTGAGTTGGCTGCACCGTGAACTTACTCTTTCCAAGGTGCCGACCCTCGACCGGGGGCGGCACTTTTTTCTGACGGCGGAGGCCGTCTTGTTCGTGGGGCAATAATCCCGGAGGGAAAATGTCATGGCCCACTTACTTCTTGTATCACCCGACGCCGACGCCCGGCTTGCCATCGAGCCCGCCCTCTACGCGGCGGGCCATCTCGTGCACGTAGCCGACACCGCCGGCGATGCGATCGACCTGCTGGCCGAGATGCATTTCGACGCCGTGCTGTGCGAAACGCAACTGCCCGATCTGAAAACCAGCAAATTGATCCGCCACATCAAAGAGGTGTACGGCATTCCGACGATCCCGTTCGAACATCACCATGCACTTCGACATCGGTCGTGGCTGTCGCTTCATCCGCGCGAAGCCGTCGCGCCGATGGACGGTTACGACCTGGCCCGGCGAGTTAGTCGGGCGCTGTAACGCGTGCAAGCAGGCCAGGCTGAATCGTCGCTTGTGGAATGAGAGGATCGTCACGACAATCGTAGCCGCATGGCCGCCAGCCGACCGAACATTCTGCTCATTACCACCGATCAACAGCGTTTCGACACCATTCATGCTGCCGGCAACAAATCGATCTGGACGCCGCATCTGAATTACCTGTGCGACACCGGCATCCGCTACACGCGCGCTTACGCCGACAGCCCGGTGTGCGGCCCGTCGCGGGCGACGATCATGACCGGCCTGCACGCGCACACGCACGGCCACACCAGCAACAACGATCGCGTGAGTCCGATGGCGACCGTCCCCACCCTGCCGGGCCTGCTGGCGGCAGGCGGCTACCAGACCAAGGCCGTCGGCAAAATGCACTTCACGCCGCTGCGGGCCAAGTACGGGTTTGAAGACGCGGAGCTGCTGCCGGATTACTACGACTGGGTGTCGAAAGTGCCGGGCGCGTCGCCTCCCAAAAATCACGGCATTGGCGAGAACGAGATGGTGCCGGTGTTTTCCACGACGAAGGATGAACACTCGCTCACGCACTGGACGGTGCAGCGGTCGATCGACTTCATTGAAACCCGCACCGACCCGCGGCCGTTCTTCTTGTGGACGAGTTTCACCAAGCCGCACCCGCCGTGGGACGCGCCGCGCGAGTACTGGGATATTTACGACGGCATCCCCATGCCGGCGCCTGTGTACGGCGATTGGTCGCAGGATCCTGAGCAGATTCCCGCGGAACTGATGGGCCCGACGTATTGCCTCAATGGCGTTGATCGCTTCTCGCCGCAGCAGTTGGCGAATGCTCGCCGGGCGTATTACGCGTGCATCAGTAACGTCGATTACAAACTCGGCTTGCTCTTCACGCGCCTCCGCGAGCTGAACCTGCTCAAGAACACGTGGATCATCTTCACATCAGACCACGGCGAAATGCTCGGCGACCACCACATGGGCGCGAAAAGCGTCTTCCTCGAGCCGTCGGCCCACGTGCCGATGCTCATCCGCCCGCCCGGCGAATGGAACGACGAACCGCGCGGCGGCAGCACCGACGACCGCCTCGCGTGTTTGGCCGATCTGCTGCCGACGATCCTGGAAATCGCCGGCGTGACCCCGCCGGCGGATCTATCCATCGACGGCCTGAGTATGCTCGGCGAGAAACAGCGCGACACGCTCATCGGCCAATGCGGTCCGTTCCACGCCGTCATCGAGCGCGAGTGGAAATACCTCTTCACCGAAGCCGGCGGAAGCGAGCTGCTGTTCAACCTCGCGGATGATCCGATGGAGCAACGAAATCGCCTGAACGATCCGGCCGCCGCGCCGGCACAGAAGCGATTGAAGGACAAGCTGATCGCCGCGCTAGCCAAGCGCGTCCACGCCGCTGCGGCAGGTGGCACCTTGCAATCGACTCGCCCCGAACGCTCCCGCGCCGAGATGCGCCGCATCGCGTGGCCGGGCTTTCACTCGCCCAAAGATCACGAGTGCGACCTCCTGCACTAGCCTCTACTTGCATCGCAAGCCCTGACTGAAGGCCGAGTTAGAGATTCCTGTTGAAGTTTCGATAGTACGTTATATCATTTTGGTTTAACGCTCTATCTATGGCCGCCACACTCAAAGAAATCGCGATGCACACCCAGCTCTCGCAGCAGGCGGTCAGCCAAGTGCTGAACGGCCGGGGACGGATCGCACCCGGCACCCGCGATCGAGTCCTCCGCGCGGCGGCGGAACTCGGGTACCGGCCCAACGGGTCTGCCAAGGCGATGCGCTCCGGCCAGTTCGGCGGGATCGCGCTGCTCCTCAGCAGCGAGAAGGGTCGCAGCCATTTCCTCAACGGCCTGATGGAAGGCATCCAGTCCTCGCTCGATCAGCACGACCTTCACTTAGCCGTCGCCGCCCTCGCCGACGAGAAGCTGACCGACCCGACGTACACGCCGAAGATTTTGCGAGAGTGGATGGCCGACGGGTTGCTCGTCCACTACACCAACCACGTGCCCGCGGCGATGGTCGACCTCATCGGCCGATTCAAAATCCCGTCCATCTGGCTCAACACCAAGGCCGACGCCGACTGTGTTTACTTCGACGACCTTCGCGGCGCCCAAACCGCCACCGAGCATCTGCTGTCGCTCGGCCATCGCGACATCGCCTATGTCGACTACCACAACAACTCCTCCGACGCCGAACTGCATCACAGCGTGGCCGACCGCCGCAACGGGTACCTGCAGGCAATGAACGCCGCGCGACTGCCGGTGCGATTGATCGGCGAGGACCGTCCGATCGCGGCCGGCGAACGCGCGCCACTGATCCGCGAATGGCTGAGCAAGTCCGATCGCCCCACCGCCGTCGTTACGTACTCTCCGTGGACGGCCCTCCCGCTGCTCTATTCCGCGGCGCAGCTCGGGCTCGTCGTGCCGCGGGATTTGTCGGTGGTCACGTTCGCCGAGGGAATTTTTCAGGACGCCGGCGTGGCCGTCACGTCGATGCTGCTGCCGGAGTTTGAACTCGGTCGAGTCGGCGTCGAACTGCTGCTGGAAAAGATCAAAGACCCGGCCACGCCGCTCAAGCCGCGCCGGCGAACGCTCACCCTTTCGCGCGGTGAAACGACTGCCCCGCCGCCGTCCAAGTAATCACGAGAAACTAATTCATGAAGAACAAAACAGAACAGTACCGGGTCGTCGTCTGCGGCGGCGGAATGGCGGGCGTAAGCGCAGCGATCAGTGCGGCAAGACTCGGCGCGAAAACCTGCCTCATCCAAGACCGCCCGGTCTTCGGCGGCAATTCGTCCAGCGAAATCCGCGTCGTCCCCAACGGCTCCGCCCGCTACCACGCGTACGCGAAGGAAACCGGCATCATCTCCGAGCTGCTGATCGAAGAACGCGCCCGCAGTTCCGAAACCACCATGGAAAACGGCGGCATGAACAGCGTGTGGGACATGGCGATCTATGACATGGCCGTCAGCACGCCGGGGCTGACGGTGCATCTCAACACGTCGGTGACGGATGTGGCGTTCGATAACGGAGAACCGTCGCCGCGCGTCGAGGCCACTCCCGCGCTCGGCTATCTGCACCGGCCCGCGTGCAATCCGAGCAAGCGGCTCGCCGCCGTCCTTTGCCGCGTCGGCCATGCCGAAACGATTCTGCGGATTGAAGGCGACGTCTTCATCGATTGCACCGGGGACGGGCTTGTCGCGGATCTTGCCGGTTGCGAGTGGCGCATGGGCAGCGAAAGTCGCGAGGAATTTGACGAGCCGCACGCACCGGAGGCTGCATCAAAAAACACGATGGGCAGCTCGATCCACTTTCGCGCCCGCGACACCGGCAAGCCGTGCCCTTACACCGCGCCGGCCTGGGCGGTGAAGCACGACAACGCCGACTTCTTCTACAAGCGAGGACGCGTGCCCGATCGCCCGGAAGGCGGTTTCTGGTGGATCGAGATCGGCGTGCCGTGGGACACCATCCACGACAACGAAAACATCCGCCACGAGCTCACCCGCCACGCACTGGGCGTGTGGGAGTGGATGAAAAACCGCGACGAGAAGCTGAAGGCGCAAGGCATCGATACGTTCGCGCTCGAATGGATCGGCCAAGTCCCCGGCAAGCGCGAGAGCCGCCGCATCATGGGCCGGCACCTGCTGACCGAGCACGATCTGCTGAACAAAACGCCATTCGAAGACCAGGTAGGATACGGCGGTTGGTACGTCGACCTCCACACCCCCGGCGGGCTGCTGGCGGAGCACAGCGAGCTGCTGCAGGCCGGCAAGGCGAGTGTCGCCTACCGATCCGGCGCATACGTCGGCCCATACGCGATTCCGCTGCGGTCGCTGATCGCCAAGGACGTCGACAATCTGATGATGGCCGGCCGCAACATCAGCGTGACGCACGCGGCCCTCGGCTCCGTTCGCGTGATGGGTACCTGCGCCACCATGGGCCAAGGCGCCGGCACGGCCGCGGCGGTGGCGTGCAGGCATCGCGTGAACGTGGGCGATCTACCCGAGAAGGTCGACCTCATGCGCACCGTACAGCAGGAACTGCAGAAGCACGACGCGTTCATTCCGGATCTGGTCGTTCACGACCCGGCCGACCTCGCACAGCAGGCGACTGTTGCCGCAAGCAGCACGCACGCAGTGACGGGCGTAGAGCCCGACGATACGTGGCTCGATGGCGGCATTGATCCGTGGCGAAATCACCCATCGCCCGCGCAAGGCGGCGAAGATTTTCTCAAGCAGCGGATGGCCCAGTACATCGGCGCCTCCACATCGCACATCGACACACTGCAGGTCTGCCTGACGAATACCGGCGAGCCCACGACAGTTCGGGCACGGCTGTTCTCGGTGGACTCGATCTGGGATTACCGCGACGAGCCCGACGTGAAATACGCTGAAGCGATCCTGCATATTCCGTCAGGGGAAAAGCAGTGGATCAGCTGGCCGGTGAACGCGATCGTAAGGCCTGGCGGATTCGTGCGCCTCGACTTGAGTGCCAACCCCAATCTCATCTGGCATCGTTCCGGCCAGTTCATTCCCGCCCACGTGGCCGGCGCTGAGCCTGATCCCGGCAAGCTTCGCCGCTACCGGCAAGGCGTGACACTCTCGTACCGCATCGCTCCGCCGCAGCAGCCGTTTGCCGCCGAGCAGGTATTGACGGGCGTGACGAGGCCGCACAAGGCGGTGAATTCCTGGCGATCCGATCCGTCCGCCGCGATGCCGCAGTGGGTCGAATTGAGTTGGCCGATCGCAAAGTCGGTTTCGAAAGTCGATCTCACGTTCGCCGGCTCGATCCTGCTCGAGCATCGCGCGTACCCTCCGCTGTTTCGCGATCCGCAGTGCGTGCGCGATTACACGGTTCAAACATTCGATGGTGAGAAATGGGTCGACGCCCTCACCGTCACCGGCAACTACCAGCGGCGGCGGTGCCATGAGCTGGATCGACCGCACGTGACCAAGCGATTACGCGTGATGATCACCGCCACCAACGGCGATCCGTCGGCGGCAATCTATGAGATTCGCTGTTACGAGTGACCGCGTTCAGGAAGTCGATTGACTTCGAATAGAAAGGCGTTGTCATCCCGAGCCTACTCGGGAAGGATCTGGAATCGATCGACCGATGACGCAGATCCTTCGCGAGTACGCTCAGGATGACAACTTAAAAGCCTGTAGCGTTACGGCATCACATCAAACCGCTTGGCCGACATCGCGGGGAGTTCGACGGTGACTTCTCGTCCTTCCACGTGCTGCGGCGGAAGCTGGCCGATGCAGAAGCGGTCGACGCCGCTGTATTCGTACGCGATGCAGTCCTGGGCCTTCACGTCGCGCTTGAAGGTGAGCTTCAACTTCGCGTCTTTGGCCACCCGCTTGTTCACGAGGACGAACGAGATGCGCCCAGTGGCCGAGTCCTTCGCGGCGTGGATCGATACGTCCTCGCCGTGGTCGCCCGTGACGGGCAGGTATTTGTCGCCGAAGGCGGTGTGCTTGCCGTCGGGGTTGCGGAACAGCTTGTACGCGAAGTACTGCGGGCTGTTGGGCGCGGGGAAGAACCAGTAGAACGCCAGGTCGAGCTTCTCCCGCGCGAACACGCCGAGCAGTTCGATCTGGGCGATGCCGCCGGACACGTCTTTCTCGCCGCCGAATGCGTACTCGCCGAGCGCGAGCTGCATGCCAGGGTTGGCTTCGTTGATCCAGTCGCGCAGCAGCGGGATGAGGCGGATGACCTTGTCCGTCTCGCGGCCCATCCATGATGGATCCTTCCACGTCGGGTCCCACATCACGCGGGTTTCCTGCACGCGTTTTTCCATCGTGGCCGGGTCGTTGGGTTTGCCGCCTTCATAGATGTTATTTTGCGGATAGAAGTGCACGTCGAGAATGTCGACCAGCTTTTGGCCGGTCGCTTTTTCGTGCGCATTGAGTTGCTGCATGTACCACTTGAGCAGCGGCACTTTGCCGTGCGCGGTGTAATCCGGCGGCGCGGTCCAACTCGCCTTGCCGGAATCACACTGCTGCGAGTCGAGGCCGGAGTAGAAGAACTCCGTCCAGCCCCACGCGGTTGGGCCGGCGATTTTTACGGTCGGGTCGATCTGCTTGAGCAGCGTGGCGACGTTTTTCGTGCGATCCCACAGCTCGTCGTACGAGCAGCCGGCCGGGTGCATGCCGCGGTGGGTGACGTGCCAGAGGCCGGGCTCATTGTCGAGCGCGACGAACTTTACACCGCCGGAGTCGGCCCTGCCGGCGCCGAGGTCGTTGACGATGTACTTGAGCATGTTGGCCTGCTCCTGCGGCGACACTTCCTTCGACGCGTCGTTCGGATCAGACTCGACGAACTCTATGATCGGCTTGCCCTTGGCGTCGGTCCCCTTCACGCGGCGGCCGTTGCCGGCGGTGGGATGCTTGTCGGCCGGCTGAACCTTGCCGGCCCAGCTTTCCTGATCGGGGTACTTGGTGGTGTCGAACCCGACGGACGTGCCGTCCTTCGCCACGCGGCCCATGAAGGGGATCGATAGGTACGACTCGAGCGACGCCTTCTTGTTTGCGCTGAAGAACGTCGTCATCCAGTCTTTGTCGGGCGTGGTTTCAGTGCCGTCGTTTTCGAAATACCAGTCTGACCCTTTGGAGGAAAAGCCGGTCTTCCAATCGTGCGGCGAGATCGGATTCCCGCCGGCGCGCAGGATGGTGATACCCATCTCCGCTGCCAAATCGCGCTTGCCCATGGCCGCGCCGTAGATGTACGGGCTAATCGCGGTTCCCTCGGCCTCGAGATCAATGGTGGCGGCCACCTCAATCGCATCGGCCGCCAAGGGCTTCGCGCCGCGTTCTTCAGGGAGCGTCACCCACAGCTTGTGCGAGCGTACGGGGCGACTATCGAAACCGATGTCGTCGATCAGCACTTGGATCGACCGCTCCGCGCCCGACCAGGTGTTGATGTCGATCTGCCAAGCAGTGGTCGGATCGAACTCGCTCTTGTCGTCGTACAGGTCGGCCAGCGGGATGATGATTTCGTGCCACGCGCCGTCGAGCGCATTGGGCTCGTACGCGGCCACGTCCACTTGAGATGACTGCTTCTTCGTCGACGAACAGTTCAGGCCGACGTTCACCGCGCCGCTGGTATCGCCTTCAATGACGACTTTCATCCAGAAAGAGAAGTTTTTGTACGCGGTGATGTCGGTGCCCGCGTTATCCGGGTACCAGCCGAACCAGTTCCAGCCGCCGCCGATCCACTCCTTGCCTTTGCCGCGGAGCATGACCGATTTCTTGCCGGAGTGAGCATCGGGCCCACGGGCGACGATGGTGTTGGTGCCCGCCTGCGGGCCGACCCAACCCGCGCCGCGCTTGGCGGTTTCGCCGTCCCACACGGTGAGCTTGCCTTCAACGGCCGCCGGCTGGGTAGCAGGCGCCTGCGCGAACGACGGAGCGGTCACCGCGATGTAAGAGCCGATGGTCGAGAAAACTAGAACGCCGCCGAGAAGCAGTCGATGCCGCATACGCTCACGCCTTTTCGCCGGTCGTCACAGGGAGAGATCGGACCAGCGCGACCGCCTGAGCGCCGGCCGTCAAAGATGTTCGCATCGATCGTTACCGAGCGATTGTACGCTTGCGACGACGCCGCGCCAGCAGCCCGCCCACACCCAGGCCGAGCATCGACAGCGAGGTCGGCTCGGGCACCGAGGTGAAAGTGACCGCCACGTCGTTGGCGACCGCGCCGCCGTCGGCGTTGAACGCGTAATCGACGGTGTAGGCGAACAGTCCGGTCATGAACGAGGGAGTGAAGGTTCCGTTCACCGCGTCGGTCCCGTCGTTGAGCACGATGACGATCGTCTTCGACGGCGACACCGGACCTTGCGGGTCGCCCGCCAGCTTCAGTTCCAGCGAACCGCCGATCGTTACGTTGCCCTGAATGGCGATGGTGTCCGACGAATAGATCGTTACGCCGCCCGGCGTGGTGTACGCGACGGTGGAGAGGTCGACGTCCGCCACGTAATTTGACGTGCCGGTCATGGTCAGCGCACTTCCCGTGTTCTTGCTCACCGTGAGGGTGCCGATGGTGCCGTCGTCGCCGCCCGTGATTTGACCACCCGAGCCGATCGCAACCGCAGCGTTGATCGTCCCATTGCCGCCCAGCGTGCCGGCCGTATTGACCGTGTAGCTGCCGCCGCCGGTGTGCGTGCCGTTGACCAGCAGCGTTCCGGCAGTGACGGTCGTCGTGCCCGAATAGGCATTGGCGCCTGACAGGATCTGCGTACCGCCGCCGGTTTTTGCGACCGACAGCGAGTTGTTCCCCGTCCCGATGCGGTCGATGATCGCCCCGCTGAAAGCGTAGCTGCCGTTCCCGCCGAGGGTGAGCGTGCGATTGCCGATGCTGATGACATGGCCTGCCGTCGTCGGATTGCCGCTACCCACCTGGTTGGTTAGGCCGAGCGTGTTGCCGACGACGGTCGCGGTTCCCGGGGTACCTGTGCCGTCGCTCAATCCTGCAATCGTAAGGCTCGACGTGAGTTGGTTTACGTTGCCCGATCCGCCACCCGCTTCGAGGAAACTGGAAAGATCGAGGAACGTTCCTCCGTTGAGGATCACTGTGTTCGAAGCCGAGA
>Ga0268266_10000474_pt1 | contig 57849 bp, 54 predicted proteins | sample KBSS13metaG_FD_190356 | JGI IMG/M metagenome (GOLD analysis project Ga0268266, IMG submission 190356) | Switchgrass rhizosphere microbial communities from Kellogg Biological Station, Michigan, USA - KBS S1-3 metaG (SPAdes) (version 2) | ecosystem: Host-associated > Plants > Roots > Rhizosphere...
CCGCATACTCCACCCATCCCCTCGCCGAAGCGAGGTTGCAAACGAGCAGCTGGTGAGGGGAGATCGGGTGGATCGCATGTCGGTGCGGTCCGGAGTTCGTAGGAGACCGTGATCACGACGGCTGAATGATCCATGGCTCGGGGGCAGCTTGCTGTTCAACTGCCCCAATGCTCACCAAAGGCCGGCAGCGGCGTTTAGTGAGCAGACCATGCCGGACTAGGCCAAGGCTGGACATTTGTCAGCCCAACCGCCCAAAAACCCCGATCGCGTTGGCGAGGCTCTGGCCCACCAAATGCGGACTACCCGCTCCGGGACGGAGCCTCGCCAATGCCGCTTACATGCGGTGGCAGATGCAGGATGATCTCAGTCGCGCGAGAGGATGAGCCACGCCTTTCCCCAGCCTCAGCCCACCCACCGTGTCGCGGCGGCATGACTAACAGGGGCTGAATCCAATTTCGCTAAATCGCACCGCCTTTAAATCAGTCTTTACCTTAACGGCCTATTCTCACGGCAGTTGAGTTACTCGCGTTGTGAGTTGTCTGATGAGTATTCGCGTAACCCGCAGGACCCTGCAAAATAGTGTCGCGCTCGCCGGCATTCTCCTTGCAGCGTCAAGTCTGGCCGGCTGCTCCACCTTCGGCCTTGGTGGCGCTGACGATACGGTGACCGGCTCGACCGGCTATCAGGGCACCAGCAACCTGAACCAGCAGATGCCGCCGGCGCTCGGACAGCAGCGTCAGGTTGCCGACAATGGTCCCTACACACCGCCCGAGGATGTGGGAGGCGGCGGAGGGTACAGCTCCAGCGCGCCGCGCCTGCCAACGGCGGGCCAGGGCTATGCGAGCCTACCGCCTCCATCGTCAAGCTCGAGTTCGTTCTCCAGCCAGGACCTGCCGGTCATTGGCAACACTTCCTCCAATGGGATTTCCGCCATGTCCGCCCAGCCCGCACAGCAGAACCTGACGCCGATTTCGTCGATGCCCAAGCCGCTGGCCGCGGTCCCCAATCTCACCGTGGTCCAGCCGGGCACCTACACACACGTGATCAAGAGCGGCGAGTCCCTCTATACGATAGCCAAGCACTACGGGGTCACGGCCCAGGCGATCATGCAGGCCTCCGGCATCTCGGCGCCCGACAAGATTTTTGTCGGCCAGCGCGTGGTGATCCCGGGCCGGCCCGATCTGCTCGCGGCCATGGATAACGTCAAGCTTCCATCGGATGCCGCGAAAGTCGCTGCAGAGGTCGACAAGCTGCCGGTCGACAGCAGCAAGCCGGTCCTCGCTTCTGCTGCGCCCGAGCCGCTGACACTTCATACGCCGGCGCATCCTGCCTTGACGGAAACCAAGGTCGCTTCGCTCGGCAACACGGCTGCGCCCGTAGTGCCGCTGGCTGGTCGCCTCCCGACCGCGTCGCCCGTCACGGCCGTAATCCCGGCGCCGCACGCTGCGACCCCGGCAGCAACCACGCCGGCCGCTCCGACGCAGACCGCTACCGCTGCCCAGCCGGCCCCGCTCAAGGCGCCGATCCAGGAGCCGGCGATGTCCGGTGCGCCGAAATTCCGCTGGCCGCTCAGCGGTAAGGTGATCGTCGATTTTGCCAGCTCGAAGAGCACCGGCATCAACATCGCCGCGCCGGAAGGTACACCGGTCAAGGCGGTCGAGAACGGCACGGTCATCTACGTCGGCAGCGGCGTCGAGGGGTATGGCAATCTTGTGCTCATCCGTCACGCCAACGGCTACGTTTCGGCCTATGCCGACCTCAAGGACATGAGCGTGCAGAAGAACGCCGTGGTCGGCCGCGGCGATACGATCGGCACGGCGGGCACGACCGGCTCCGTATCGAGCCCGCAGCTCCACTTCGAGCTCCGCAAGGGTGCAACGCCCGTCGATCCGGTTCCGCTGCTCGCCGGCTGATCAGATCGGGCAATTCAGTTGCAACGGCCGGGACCAGTTCCCGGCCTTGCTTTTTTGTCCCCACTTCCCTTCCCCATGGTACAGACTGGCCCGTGACGAGGCAGGAGCGGACGGCGAAGTGAAGTTAGGCGAAGACATCAAGGCGATCTGGGTCGCCAGCGTCCCACGCACCGGCTCGATGTGGACCTTCAACATCGTACGCGATCTCGTGCGCTCGACCGGCGGCCGTGTGTTGCCGGAAGTTGTTCCGCACGAAGACGAAGAGATGGAGGCGATCGGCAAGGCCGGCATCGCCGCGTCGGACGATGCGACCTACGTGCTCAAGGTCCACATACCGATCTCCGCCCGTCTTGAGAAATCGTGCTTCATCGTGACACAGCGCGACCCGCACGATGCGCTGGTGTCGTTCATGCGCTTCACCAAGTGCGACTTCGACTACGGCCTGCGGTTCCTTGCGAGCGCCATACGGCTCGATCGGCATTTCGCGACATTTCCCGCGGACCGAACCATTGTCCTTGCTTACTCGGACATCGTTTCACGACCGGCAGCGGTGATTTCCGAGATTGGCCAGAAGCTTTCGATCGCCGTCGACCAGGCTTTCGCAGATGCCCTCGTTGAGCGCTACTCGAAGAGTCGTGTGCAGGCTCGTCTCGTTGAGCGTGAGGTCGAACTCAAGGCGAAAATCAGCAGCAAGCAGCCGGTCGATTTGCGAGACTTCGTCCCATCGATGGACAAAAGCATCCGGGCCTTCGACACGGAGACCGGATTCCAGTCCGGCCACGTGTCGGCTTACAAGGACGGCGACTGGCGGAATATCCTGACGCCCGCGCAGCAGTGGGCGGTCGAGACGCTTATTTCGGACGTTCGTTCGGAGCCCGTGTCGAAGCTCGTCGTTCGCTAGATCGACTTGCCCAATTCGCCTGCCAACTGCCGCACGAACTGGATGGCGACACGGCCAGAGCGCGAGCCGCGGGTTGCCGCCCATTCGATGGCTCGGGCGTGGAGCGTCGCGTCGTCAATGGCGAGCCCGTAGAAGTCGCAATAGGAGCGAATCATCGCCAAAAATGTCGGCTGGTCGCAGTTGTGGAAGCCGAGCCAGAGCCCGAAGCGATCGGACAGCGAGATCTTTTCGTCCACGGCCTCGCCGGGGCTGATGGCAGTGGCGCGCTCGTTGTCGATCATGTCGCGCGGCATCAGGTGACGGCGGTTCGACGTCGCGTAGAACAGCACGTTCTCCGGCCGCCCTTCGAGGCCGCCGTCGAGAATGGTCTTGAGCGATTTGTAGGTGGCCTCTTCGCGGTCGAAACTCAGGTCGTCGCAGAAGATGATGAAGCGGGCGTCCTCGTGCGCGATGAGCCGCATCAGGGCAGGGAGGCTCTCGATATCCTCGCGGTTGATCTCGATGAGGATCAGCCGGTGAAGTCCCGCCTCGCCAAGCCCGTTAACGTGGGCGTGCAGCGCCTTGACGAGGGAGCTTTTGCCCATGCCGCGAGCGCCCCAAAGCAGGGCATTGTTGGCGCCATGGCCGCGGGCGAAGTGCAGCGTATTCTGCAGCAGGGTATCGGTGACATCGCCGATACCCTTGAGCAGCTCGATCGGCACTCGCGCGACTTTTGGCACGGGGCGGAGGGTGCTTGCGGCAGCGTCCCAGTGATAGGCGTCAGCCTCTCCCAGCCCTGCCGAGGGCGTTTGCGGGGCAGGTGCCATCGCCGCCAGACTCTGCGCAATACGGCTCAGCGACGCCGCGATCTCAGCGAGCGTATTGGGGTCGGACACTGGTAAAAACTCCGGGAAAACGGCCTTTTCCACGCCCTCGGTTTGGCTTTGCAATCCCGGGGGTGCGGCTATATAGTCCGCGCGATTTTGACGGGCGGGTTCTTCCCGGTCCCATCGCCGCGCCCTATATGGGCCATCAACCGGCATTTTGACAAGCCGACAGGAAGGAATCGTTTATGTTCGTGACACCCGCTTTTGCACAGGCCGCTGGTGCTGCCGCCCCCGCTGGCGCACTCGACCCGAGCGGGATCATCGTACAACTCGCCCCGATCCTGATTCTGGTGGTGATTTTCTGGCTGTTGATCTTCCGTCCGCAGCAGAAGCGCGCACGCGAGCAGAAGGCGATGCTCAACGCCATCACGCGGGGCGACACCGTCGTCACCACCGGTGGCATCGTCGGCAAGGTTACCAAGGCCGTCGATGGCGAAGACCTCGAGGTGGAAATCGCCCAGGGTGTGAAGGTCAAGCTGGTACGCGGCATGATCGCGGACGTGCGGTCCAAGGGCACGCCGGTCAACGACAACAAGGCCGCCTGAACCGGCCGTTTGCCCACGAAGAAGGACGACTAGGACCACATGCTGCAGTTCACGCCGATCCGCACAGCGATCATCGTTATCGTCGCGTTGCTGGGGATTTTTTATGTCGTTCCCAACTTCTTGACGAAGGATCAACTGGCGGCTTGGCCGAGCTGGCTGCCCAAGCAGACGGTGACGCTGGGTCTCGATCTGCAGGGCGGTTCCTATCTGCTGCTCGAGGTTAACCGGCAGGGCATCATCAGCGATCGGCTGACGGAACTGCGCCGCGATGCGCGTAACGTCCTCGCCAACCAGAACGGCATCGGTAACATCATCACCGTTACCAAAAATGCTCTCTCGGTGGAGCTCACCGATCCGACGACGCTGCAGAAGGCAGACCAGGCCCTGCAGACTTTGCAGAATAATGTTGGTGGCAGCGTCATCGGCATCGGCGGCGTCAAGGAACTGACGTTTACCGATACCCCCGACGGTAAGATCGCCATCGGTCTCACCGACGACGGTATCAACCAGCGCATGAGTTCGCTGGTGACGCAGTCGATGGAAGTGATCCGCAAGCGTATCGACCAGCTCGGCACGACCGAACCGCAAATCCAGCGCGAAGGTACCGATCGCGTGCTGGTGCAGGTTCCGGGCTTCCAGGACTCCGCGCGGCTGAAGGAGATTATCTCCAAGACCGCCCGCCTGACGTTCCATCTCGTTTACCCGAACATGACGGCCGCTCAGGCCAAGCAGCAAGGTCTCCCCGCCGGCACCGAAATCGTGCCGAGCCAGGATGGCGGCGACGAACTGATCTACGAGGATGTGGCGCTCGGCGGCGAGTCGCTGGTGGATGCCCAGCCAGGCTTCGATCAGCAGAGCTCGCGCTCGGTGGTGAGTTTCAGGTTTGATACGCGCGGCGCCGTAACCTTCGGCGATATCACTTCCAAGAATGTTGGCCGGCGTTTCGCTATCGAACTCGACAACCAGATCATCACGGCGCCCGTCATTCAGCAGCCGATCACCGGCGGCACGGGCCAGATTTCCGGCAATTTCACGCCGCAGAGCGCCAACGACCTTGCCGTGCTGCTGCGCGCCGGTGCGCTGCCGGCATCGCTTGATATCGTCGAGGAGCGTTCGGTGGGGCCGAGCCTTGGCGCCGACAGCATCCGATCGGGCATCACCGCCGGTGTTGTCGCGGCGGTGCTCGTCGTGTCGTTCATGGTCATCGCTTACGGCCTGTTCGGCCTCTTCGCCGATATCTCGCTGATGCTCAACATCGTGCTGATCCTCGCGTCGCTATCCCTGCTCGGCGCAACGCTGACGCTGCCTGGCATTGCCGGTATCGTGTTGACGCTCGGCATGGCGGTTGACGCCAACGTGCTGATCTACGAGCGCATACGAGAAGAGCAGAATGCCGGCAAATCCGTCCTGGCGGCGATCGACGCGGGCTTCAGGCGAGCCTGGGGCACTATTATCGACTCCCACCTCACGCAGCTCATCGCGGCCGTAGTGCTGTTTTTCCTCGGCTCGGGTCCGGTGCAGGGTTTTGCCGTGACCCTCGGTCTCGGCATTTTGACGTCGCTCTTCACCGCCTATACGGTGACCCTCTATTTTGTTGGCGCCTGGTATAAGGTCCGACGCCCCAAGACGCTGCGGATCCAGCACTTCCGGTTCATTCCGGATGGCACGAAGATCCACTTCATGCAGATCTCGCGCTACGTGATCATCCTTTCGGTGATCCTCACCTGCGTGTCGATCGGCTCGGCCGTGTTCCGGGGCTTCAACCTCGGCATCGACTTCAAGGGTGGCTCGGCGATTGCGGTACAACACCAGGGCGGCGATGCAGATCCCAGCAAGGTGCGCGAAGACATCGGCAAGCTTGGACTAGGTGACATAGAGGTTCAGGGCTTCGGTTCGCCGAGTGAACTCCTGATCCGCGTCCAGACGCAGGGCGACGGCACGCCGGCGCTTCAACAAGCGGCCGTGGCTAAAGTCACCGACGCGATGCAGAAGGATAGCTATACGATCCGTAGCGTCGAGACGGTTGGTCCGACGGTATCCGGCGAACTGGGTCTCCACGGCACGATCGCCGTGCTCGTGGCTCTCGTGGCAATCCTGATTTATGTCTGGTTCCGCTTCGAATGGCAGTTCGCGCTCGCTGCTATTACGACGACGACGCACGACGTGATCATGACCATCGGTCTGTTCTCGATCACCGGCATCGAATTCAACCTGACGTCCATTGCGGCCGTGCTGACTCTTGTCGGTCTGTCGCTGAACGAAACAGTCGTGATTTCCGACCGAATTCGCGAAAATCTTCGAAAATACAAGAAGATGCCTCTGCCGGACTTGATCAACCTTTCGATCAATTCGACGCTGACGCGAACCTCACTGACGGCCTTCACGATCTTCTGCGCGCTGATTCCGTTGGTGCTGTTCGGCGGTGAAGTCATCCGCGGCTTTACCATCGCCATGACCTTCGGCGTGTTCGTCGGCACCTATTCGTCGATCATCGTCGGCGGCCCGATCCTGATCTTCTTCGGCCTCAAGAGCCGCGCCGACGCGCCGGCGGGCAAGGTCGTAGCCAAACGGGCGGACGGGGCCGCGGTCTGATCGCTCGCGAACCTGATGCGGGGCGCAAAACGCCTCGCATGGCCGAAGCCCGAGCCGGGGAAGCGATGCCTGACGATATTCCGAATGGCCACTATCCCTATCAGGCGCTGATCGACGCCTACGGCAGCGGCGGCTTTCGCTTCGCCGGGATGTCGCATCGTGGCTCGATGCTTTGCCTGCCGACAGGCATGGACGCCTGGCGGATCAGCGACCCATCCGAAATCACCTTGGAGTCGCTGGCTCCGGTGTTGGCAGTGGCCGATCAGATCGATGTTCTGTTCATCGGCCTTGGGGCAGACGTTGCGGCGCTCGATCCGAAGATTCGAGAGGCCTTTCGCGAGCGACAGGTGATCGTCGAGGCGGCCGCGACACGCAGCGCCGTCACCACCTACAACATCCTGCTGGCTGAGAAGCGGCCGATCGCGGCGGCGCTGCTTGCGGTTGAGCGGGCACGATGAAGGCCGAGAGCGCCGCTCAGGCGGCGGCAACGCTTAGGGAACTTGACCGCGATCGTTATTTCTCGACGCTTGTCTTGCCGGCGTCGGCACGTCCCGCGATCACGGCGCTCTACGCTTTCAGCGCCGAAATTGCCGCCGTGCGCGAGCGGGCGCATGAGCCCGCTGCGGGCGAAATCCGTCTGCAGTGGTGGCGGGATGCGCTGCAAGGGCAGGGCCATGGCGAGGTCCGGCAAAACCCGCTCGCCGACGCGCTGCTCTCCGCCATCGAAGAATACCACTTGCCGACCGCCCCACTGGTTCGCCTGATCGAGGCGCGCCGCTTCGACCTTTACCAGGATCCGATGCCGGACGTGCCAACGTTCGAGGGATACGCCGGCGAGACGGTTTCCGTGCTGTTTCAGCTCGCCGCCATGGTCCTCAACGGCGGGGAAACCATCGAAGCCGGTGACGCCGCGGGGCATCTTGGTGTCGCTCAGGCGCTGACCGGGCATCTGCGCGCCTTCGGCTACAACGCCTCGCACGGCCGGGTTTTCCTGCCGCTGTCTATCTTCGCGGCGAACGGCGCGCGGGAGCAGGAGATCTTCGCTGGGAGGGAGACAGCCGGCATTCTGGCCGCCCGGCGGCAGCTCTGCGAGCTGGCGCGTGAGCATCTCGTCAAGGCCGAGGCCGGCATCAGATCGTTGCCGCGGCGACTTAAGCCGGCCTTTGTCTCCGTTGGGCTGCTGGCGCCGCAACTCGGGCTTGTCGCCACGGAATCCCGGGCCTTCGTCCTGCCGCCTGACTTGGCGGACTGGCGGAAACTTGCGATATTGGCCTGGCGGGGCTGGCGACAGCGATAGGGGCTTTTATGAGCGTCGCGAGTTGGAGCGAACGGCTTTCGCCTGACCTTACCTCGACTTTCCGCAGGTTTCCGCTCGCCATCGCGCTCGAGACGGGGGCCACAGCAGTGCTCGTTGCCCTGGTGAACGAGTGGGTGCCGCACGACATCGATGATAGCTGGATGCGCGCGCTTGGCGGCCTGACGACCGGCGCGATCTTCGCCATGGCTGGCGCGCTGTTCCGCGAAAGTCGGCCTGACCAAAGAACGGCAGGCATCTTCCTTGCCTTCGTTCTACCGCCGATTGTCGCCGCGTCGACGCAAATCCGGGACACCACGAATTTCGTACCCTATCTGCTGCCCCTGATCGGCGTGTTCTGGCTGTCGGTCGCTGCCTTCACCGACGCGCATCGTGCGCACGGCGACGATCAACAGCACAGGTTCTGGTGGCTCAACCATCGCGCGTTCACGAGCGCTGCCTTGGCTGTCGCCGGCTTGATGTTGGTGGTTATGGGATGCTTTGCCCTCCAGTCGGCGCTGTCGATCCTGTTCCGGCTCGAGACGCGGGACATCTTCTGGCGCTTTATCCTGCCGGTGGCCGGCGGACTATTGGCGCCGGTCTATTGGCTGTCGACCATTCCCGCGCTCGACGGCTATGAACCGAAAAGCCTCAGCGAGCCGGATTTCATCTCGCGCGCCATTGGCTTTCTCGGCCAATTCATCATGGCGCCGATCCTCATCGCTTACGCGGCAATCCTTCTGGCCTATACCGTCGAGATCGCCGTCACGCAGCAGTTCCCGCAGGGCATGCTGGGCTGGATGGTGCTCGGCTTCATCACCACCGGCGCCGCCACGTGGCTGCTGCTCTATCCGCCGTTCATGCGGGAGCGAATGGTCGTCCGCTTCTTTCGCCGCTTCTGGTTCTGGCTCACCATCGTGCCGCTGGCGCTTTTCGCGGTCGCGCTCTGGACGCGCGTCGCGGCCTACGGCTTAACGCCGGAGCGCATAATCCTGCTTGCTGGCGGCGCTTGGGGAGCGCTGCTCACGCTGATCTTTCTGCTGCGCCGCGGCGATATCCGGATGATTCCGGCTCTCGCGGGGCTTATCTGCCTCTTGCTGAGTCTCGGGCCGTGGAACGTCGAGAACGGGCCACGCGCCGATCAAGCTCAACGCCTCGACGCGGCGCTTAGTCAGGCCGGCGCGAATGGCAAGGGCAGCAGGCCGCAATGGCCAGCCGGCGTCATCGACCGGGCGAAGAGCGCGGTCGCTTATCTCATCAACGATCAGCAGGGCCGGGTCGAATTGCTGCGTGTCCTGGCGCGGCACGACATCGCCTATGACGGCAACAGCACCGATTCAGCGGCATTACTGGCGAGCGCCGGGGTGCCCGCCGAGGAACCGGTGAGCACCGAGACCAGCATCGATGTCGTGAGAGGCGCGATCACGCCGCCGACCGACCTGACCGCGACGCCATTCTATCTCGGTCCAGTGATGGTCTATGCCGGCTCGACAGCCGACATAGCAGGGCGCCATTTTGGTCTTGTTGACGGCAACAAGCTCAAGGTATCGGACGCGGCTGGCAACGAGCAGACGGTCGATTTGGATAGCTGGGTGAACGAGCAAGGCTCGACCTTCGAAACACCGTCGATCGATTTCGACCTCGGCGGGCTTCACTACAGGCTCGCCATGGACAAGATGACGACCCTTGGCCCCGATGGTGGCGGTCACCGGACGGCGAACAATCTCACGGGCACGCTGTTCGTGTCATCGGCGGCAGCGCCATTGAAGCCGAGCGACAAGCCAGGTCACGCCCAAGCCTTGAGGTCGTCGAGCGCGCGCGAGGTAATTGCCTTCCGCTTAGCCATCGTCTTGTCATTGCCCCGCCAGCGTCCCACGCCTTCGGGCTTCCGGATTGCGACCTCGGGAAACAGCCCGAAATTGACGTTCATCGGCTGAAAGCTTCGGGCGCCTGAATAGCTCTCGGCCTCGACATGCCCGCCGGTGATGTGGTTGACGAGCGCCCCGAGTGCCGTTGTCGCGGGCGGCGGCAAGAGCAGGACGCCGCGCGTCTCGGCCGCGGCCATGCGGCCGGCGATCAGTCCGATGGCGGCGCTTTCAACATACCCCTCGACGCCGGTGACCTGGCCGGCGAAGCGGAGGCGCGGATCGGCTTTGAGCTTGAGGTCGCGGCCCAGGACTTTTGGCGAATTGAGGAAGGTATTGCGGTGCAGCCCGCCGAGGCGCGCGAACTGGGCGTTCTCCAACCCGGGGATCTTCCGGAAAATCTCGGCCTGCATGCCGTATTTCATCTTGGTCTGGAAGCCGACCATGTTCCACAGCGTGCCCAGCGCATTATCCTGCCGGAGCTGCACGATGGCGTAAGGCTTCACCGTCGGGTTGTTAGGGTTGGTGAGGCCGACCGGCTTCATCGGCCCGAACCGCAGCGTTTCACGACCGCGCTCGGCCATCACCTCGATGGGCAGACAGCCGTCGAAGTAGGGCACCTTCTCCCAGTCCTTGAATTCGTGCAGAGGTGCTGCAACCAGCGCATCGACGAACGCGTGGTACTGCCCCTCGTCCATTGGGCAGTTGAGGTAATCAGCGCCGGTGCCCCCCGGACCTGCCTTATCGTAGCGCGACTGTGCCCAGACGATCGACAGGTCGATGCTGTCGTGATGGACGATCGGCGCGATGGCGTCGAAGAAGGCGAGGGAGTCCTCGCCGGTCAGCCTGCCGATCGCCTCAGCGAGCGCCGGCGACGTGAGGGGGCCCGTCGCGACGATGACATTTTGCCAGTCGGCCGGCGGCAAGCCCGCGATCTCCTCGCGGGCAATGGTGATGTTGGGATGGGCCTCAAGCGCCCTCGTCACGGCTGCAGAGAAGCCATCGCGGTCGACGGCTAGTGCACCACCCGCCGGCAGCTTATGGGCGTCCGCGGCGCGCAGGATCAGCGAGCCGCAACGGCGCATTTCCTCGTGCAGCAGGCCGACCGCGTTATGCTCGAAATCATCGGAGCGAAAGCTGTTGGAGCAGACAAGCTCGGCGAAGCTTTCCGTCTGATGCGCATCGGTTTTCTGCACCGGGCGCATTTCGTGCAGGATAACTTGCGCGCCGGCTTCGGCGGCTTGCCACGCGGCCTCGGAACCGGCTAAGCCGCCGCCGATCACGTGTATGGTGTTGTTTGTGGTGCTCATCCCGCGCGGGATAGCAAGCCAGCCGGCATGGCGCAACGGAGGACGGGATGGCGATTACGGTCTGGGGGCGGCTCAACTCGATCAACGTGCAGAAGGTAATCTGGGCGCTCGGCGAGCTGAGCCTTGCCTATGAGCACATCCCGCTCGGCGGGAAATTCGGCGGGCTCGCTGATCCCGCTTATCTCGCCATCAACCCCAACGGCCGCGTGCCGGCGCTGCGCGATGGCGACGTTGTCGTCTGGGAGAGCTATGCGATCGTGCGTTATCTCGCGGCAACGTACGGCTCGGGCACGCTTTGGCCTGTCGATCCGCGGCAGCGCGCGCAAGCCGACCAGTGGACGGACTGGACGGCGGCGACCTTCCAGACCGCTTGGCTGCGGGTGTTCGAGGCGGTGGTCCGGACGCCTGTGGCTCAGCATGATGCAGCGCTGATCGCGAAAGCCAAGGCCGACGCGAACCGGCTCTACGCGATGCTCGATAAGTGGCTCGCGAACCGCGATTTCATCTGCGGCGGGACCCTTACCTACGCCGACATCATTGTTGGCGTGTCGATGTTCAGGTGGATGACGATGGATATCGAGCGGCTGCCGATGCCGCATCTCGAGGCCTGGTACAGGCGGCTCGACGGTCGGCCGGCATTTCAGAAGGGCGTTTGCGTGTCCTTTGCCGATATGGTCGGCGTGCCGCTACCGCTGCCTGCGGTCTAGAGCACGGCCCAAAAACCAGAACGCCCGCTCAGTGGTGAGCGGGCGTTCGGACTGCGACAGCGATGCTGCCTGCGATCGGCCAGGCCTCAGAGCGAGTTGGCATGATCACGGGCGACGCGCTGGATGTCGCTACGGGCGATACCCAAGTCGTTCAGCTGACGGTTGTCGAGCGAAGCAAGTTCGCGGACGGTCTGCTGATAAGCGGCCCATTTCTTCAGTGTCTGACGAACACCCATTTGGAAGTCTCCTTGCGTTTACAGCGTCTATTTAGGACAGCAGCGCTGCCCTGAGCAGTGGGAGATTGTACAAGCTTGCCATGCAAGGCGTGCAGGACTATCTCCACGCTTGTTCATCGGTCGTTAAGAATTCCGAAGATCAAGCTGTCATCGATATCAATCAATGACGGTATTCAATTGCAAAGGCGCCGATAGTCAGCGGTCGAACAAACCGTGGGTCATTCTTGGAAAGTCCTTTACAGCGGCACCAAATAAAATAGCGTCGCGAGTTGTAGGTACTTCCACTTCCCTTATGGTCCGTTTGATATCGACCAGCCGCTTATCGCGCCAAACAGCACGAACAAACATTTTGGTCGTCCCTTCTCAGTTAAACACAGATTGAAAATGGGGTGATTTGGCTGAATTTCCTATGCAGGATAAGTCAAAAGGGTCATGCGGGCGACGCATGGCGCTTTTCGCAAAGCAGTCACATTGCCGCAAATGCGTGAAGAACCGTGGCGGCACAGCGGCGAATCTGTCGGCGGAGCGCCGCAACCATTACCGTTCCTTCACTAAGCGCCGCAGGCTTCAACGCGGGTGCAGGGACCAAGGTGCACCAAATTCTCCGGCGCGACCCGGAACATCCTGGCAGTTGCCGCTGCTGCGGCGCGGGCGGGACCTTCATCCCGAAGCCGGTAGACCGGCAAAAGTAGAGGTGGGACTATCGCCCCGCCCGATCGCGATCGGTCTTTTGGCTTGCCGGAGCGCAAAGCGGACGCTTCCGGATAAGCCCAGGGACTACGGCTGGCACCCTGCCCGAACCCTCACCGCGATGCCCCGTCGGCACCTCGCATCGGTGAGGTGGGGACAGAATAAATCAGCCGCGGAGAGCGGGGATAAGTTTCTGAGAAGACGCCTGCGACTATTCCGCTGCCCGCTGCTGCGGGCGCCGCTTCATGATGCCTTTGAGGAAAGCGCCGGTATGCGAGCGCGGATTGGCGGCAATGTCCTCGGGCGTGCCAGCGCCGACGATCTCGCCGCCACCATCGCCCCCCTCGGGGCCGAGGTCGATCACCCAATCTGCGGTCTTGATGACCTCGAGATTATGCTCGATGACCACAACCGTGTTGCCGGCATCCACCAACTCCTGCAGCAATTCCAGCAGCTTTTTGACGTCGTGGAAGTGGAGGCCCGTCGTCGGCTCGTCGAGCATATAAAGCGTACGGCCGGTAGCGCGCTTCGACAGTTCCTTCGACAGCTTTACGCGCTGTGCCTCGCCACCCGACAGCGTCGTCGCGGGCTGGCCGGTCTTGACGTAGCCGAGGCCCACGCGCTGCAGCGTGGCGAACTTTTCACGGATCGAGGGCACGGCGGCAAAGAAATCCACCGCCTCGTCGATGGTCATGTCGAGCACGTCGGAGATCGACTTGCCCTTGAACTGCACTTCCAGCGTTTCGCGGTTGTAGCGCTTGCCCTTACAGACATCGCAGGTGACGTAGACGTCGGGCAGGAAGTGCATCTCGATCTTGAGGACGCCGTCGCCTTCGCACTTCTCGCAGCGGCCACCCTTGACGTTGAACGAGAACCGGCCCGGCCCGTAGCCGCGCGCCTTGGCCTCCGGCAGGCCGGCGAACCATTCCCGCATCGGCGTAAAGGCGCCGGTATAGGTCGCGGGGTTGGAACGCGGCGTGCGGCCGATCGGCGACTGATCGATGTCGATGACCTTGTCGAGCAGTTCGAGGCCGGTCAGGTGTTCGTGCGGCGCCGGATGGACCCGGGCGCCGTTCAACCGCCGTGCAATCGCCTGATAAAGCGTATCGATCATCAGCGTCGACTTGCCGCCGCCCGAAACGCCCGTGACGGCAACGAACAGGCCGAGCGGCACATCCACCGAAACGTTCTTGAGATTATTGCCGGTCGCGCCGTCGAGATGCAGTTTCCGTCCCTTGACGGCCTTGCGCCGTTCGACGGGCAGGGGGATGCCCATCCGCCCGGAGAGGTAAGCGCCCGTCAGGCTGTCAGGGCTGTCCAGAATGTCCTGCGGCGTGCCCTCGGCGACGACATAGCCGCCGTGAACGCCGGCGCCTGGGCCGATATCCAGCACATGGTCCGCCGTGAGGATTGCATCCTCGTCGTGCTCGACGACAATCACTGTGTTGCCGAGATCGCGCAGCCGCCGCAGGGTCTCAAGCAGGCGTGCATTATCGCGCTGGTGCAGCCCGATCGATGGCTCGTCAAGGACGTAAAGCACGCCGGTCAGGCCCGAGCCGATCTGGCTCGCGAGGCGGATACGCTGGCTTTCGCCGCCCGACAGCGAGCCGGAATTGCGCGACAGCGTCAGATAGTCGAGCCCCACGTCGTTGAGGAAATTCAGCCGCTCGCGGATTTCCTTGAGCACGCGCTCGCCGATCTGCATCTGGGTCGCCGAGAGATGCGTAGGCAATGCCTCGAACCAGGCTGCTGCCGCGCGGATCGATTTGTCCGTGACCTCGCCGATGTGGAGGCCATCGATCTTGACGGCCAGCGCTTCGGGCTTCAGCCGAAATCCGTGACAGGCGATGCAGGGCGCCGCCGACATGTACTTTTCGATCTCTTCGCGCATGCCGGCGCTCTCGGTCTCCTTGTAGCGCCGCTCAAGATTGCCGATTACGCCCTCGAAGGGTTTTGTCGTCTTGTAGGTGCGAAGACCATCGTCATAGACGAAATCGATGGGCGTCTTGCCGGTGCCATAAAGCACGGCGTTCTGCACTTCCTCGGAGAGGTCTTCCCAGGCGCTGCCGGTCGACGCCTTGAAATGCTTGGCGACCGCGTTAAGGGTCTGCAGATAGTATGGCGCCGAGGTCTTCGACCAGGGCGAGATGGCTCCGTCGCGCAGCGACACCGTCACATCCGGAACGATCATGTTCGGGTCGATCTTGGCTTCCGAACCGAGACCGCCGCAGACCGGGCAGGCGCCATACGGGTTGTTGAACGAGAACAGCCGCGGCTCGATCTCTGGGATGGTGAAGCCCGAGATCGGATCGGCGAATTTCTCGGAGAAGATCAGGCGCTTCGCCGCGCCGTCTTCCGCAACTTCGTCGGCGAACTCGGCAAAGGCGATGCCATCGGCGAGCTTTAGCGCCGTCTCAAAGCTTTCCGCCAGCCGCGTCGCTAGGTCCGGCCCGACGACAATGCGATCGACCACCACTTCGATGTCGTGCTTCAACTTCTTGTCGAGGGCAGGGGCATCCTCGATGTCATGGAACTCGCCATCGATCTTGACGCGCTGAAAGCCCTTGCGCATCAACTCGTTGAGCTCGCGCTTGTATTCGCCCTTGCGGCCACGGGCGATCGGCGCCAAGAGATAAAGCCGCGTCTCGGCCGGCTGCGCCAGCACGATGTCGACCATCTGTGATACGGTCTGGCTTTCGATCGGCAGGCCGGTGACCGGCGAATATGGGATGCCGACGCGCGCATAAAGCAGGCGCAGATAGTCGTAGATCTCGGTGACAGTTCCGACAGTCGAGCGCGGATTGCGGCTTGTGGTCTTCTGCTCGATCGAAATGGCCGGCGACAGCCCGTCGATCTGCTCGACGTCCGGCTTTTGCATCATCTCGAGGAATTGGCGGGCATAAGCCGAGAGGCTCTCGACGTAGCGGCGCTGCCCCTCGGCGTAGATGGTGTCGAACGCCAGCGACGACTTTCCCGACCCCGACAGGCCGGTCATGACCGTCAGCTTGTCGCGCGGCAGCCTGACATCGATGTTCTTGAGGTTGTGTTCCTTGGCGCCGCGGATGACGATTTCGCGATTTGGGATCGCGGGAGTTGGGGTCGAACGAGCGGGCATATCGGGTCCACGGGTAGGCATCGGCGCGGAAGACGCGCTGCGAAGCAAAATGTCATCGGAAACGGCAAACGCGCCGCGCCTATAGTTAGGCAGAACCACAGCTCGCTGCAAGCGGCGCGGCGGCTGGTACTGCCATGCCGCTGACACAACGAATCTGCCGTGAACATAATAAGAACATGGGCATCGTGGTCAAGGGTTGGCTTCGCAAGCAGAGCGCAAAGAACAAAGGACGTTAGCGATTTCGTTCAGCTAGGGTTCATCTAGGCGCGATAGGATAAGCCATTCAATCCATTAGGGTGGACCAATGAAAAAGCTTCTTTCCATCGGCAGCGCCGCGGCGCTCGCTCTTGCTCTTTCTCTCTCGGCGGCCACGCCGTCTTCTGCGAATGACGCAGGCGCGGCCTTCGCCGGCGGCGTGCTCGGCTTCATGGCCGGCGCTGCTGTTGCTGGCGGCATGGGCCCGAACTACTACTATAATGACGGCGACTACGGCCGTTGGCGTGGTTACGGCCCCCAGTGGGGCTATCGTGATTACTCCTGGCGCCGTCACGTCCGTGCCTGCTTCCAGGCTTACGGCAACGCCTACGATCCGCGTAACGATGCTTATTTCGGTCGCGATCGCCGTTGGCACCGCTGCCGCCTCTAGTCTGGACGGCATAAATTCTGCGAGAGCCCGGCCCAGTGCCGGGCTCTTTCGTTTGCGCGCGAGGTCTTGACCCGATCGAAGAAAAGAACATATAGTGAACGATGTTGCTGTGGAAGCCGCGTGAAACTACGGGCGTGACCGTGCCCGGGGCTTTAGAATGCGGCCCATTGAGGTAGCAGCCGAGGCTGCGGAACAGGAAGGTTCATCATGGCAGGCAGTGTCAACAAGGTCATTCTCATCGGCAATCTGGGGGCCGATCCCGAAGTGCGCTCGCTGCCGAGCGGCGGCAAGGTGGTCAACCTTCGCGTCGCGACGACCGACACCTGGCGCGACAAGAATTCCGGCGAGCGCAAGGAGAAGACCGAGTGGCATCGCGTCGTGATCTTCAACGAAGGTCTTACGCGCGTGGCCGAGCAATATCTGCGCAAGGGCAGCAAGGTCTACATCGAAGGCGCCCTGCAGACCCGCAAGTGGGAAAAGGATGGCGTCGACCAGTACTCGACCGAGGTCGTGCTGCAGAATTTCAACGCGCAACTCACCATGCTCGATGGACGCCAGGACGGCGAGGGCGCGAGCGGCGGCTTTTCCGGTCCCCCCCGGTCTTCCGAATCTCGTCCTTCAGAAGGAAGGCGACCGGCGGCGGTTCCCGCCTTTCAGTCTGGTGGCGCGGACGACGACATCCCGTTTTGATGGGCCGATCGATCCGGCGGTCTATAGGCGGCCGCCCAAACCGGATCGCGGCTGATGGCCTTGGTCGCTGACGAGGTTGTTATCCGCTTAGCCGTGCTGGATGATCTGGCACGGCTTGTCGATATCGATCGCGAGGTGCGGCATGGAGCGGATCAGCCGGCGCATGCCGCTGACTGGCTCGAGCCGGATGCGGCGACGCATCTGCGCGGCTGGATCGCGGCGGGCGAGTGCTACGTCGCGGGGCTGCGTAGCGAGCTGGTCGGCTACGCTGTGCTGCACTACCACTTCTTCCATTCGGGCATCATCGACATGGTAGTCGTGCGGGCGTTACATCGCCGGCTGGGTATCGGCCGGGCGCTGGTCCGCTATCTTGCCGATCGCTGCACGAGCGAAAAGGTATGGATTTCCACCAACCTGTCGAACACCCGCATGCAGACGCTGATCGCGAGTGAAGGTTTTGCGATGTGCGGCTTCATCGAAGGGCTCGACGAAGGCGATCCGGAGCTCATCTATAGCAAGCCCGGCAAAAACCGCTAGCGGCCGGCGATGTTGCCGGCCGGTGCAGGTGGACCTGAAGAGGGGTTGGTCAGCTTACGACAGCCGACCCCCGGTTAGAGCTTGGAGAACGGCACCGTGGCGTTGATGACCTTGCCCGTCGTCACGTCGGTCGCCTTGAAACCGACCGTGATGACGCCCGGCGACAACGTGATCGCAGCATTGACTTCGATGTTGTTGTCATCGTTCATGCCGCGCGATTTCAGATTGAAAGTAATGCCGTTGCCGATCTTCTGGCCCACCGCCACGCCGGAGAAATCGACGTTCGAGGTCATGGCGCCTTCGTACCGGTGGCTCTCCTCGATATAGGCGAGGGTGCCGTTGATCGAGAGGCTGTTGCCGGCCAGGGCGCACCGGCCTGAGTAATTGACCTTCTCGTCGTTGCCGTCCGTCAGTGACATGCGGCAGTTCACCGTCTCAGAGTCGGTACCGACAACCGTGCCCTTGCCGCGCCAGTTGCCCTCATAGGACTTGAGCAGCGCAACCTCCGCCGGACCGGCGTAGGCGGGAGCGACGGCCGCGCCAATGGCAACGGCGAGCCCTGCGGCGCAGACGAGGCGCGCAGCGGGTGCAAGATTTATCATTGTTGGTTCTCCAAATGACATACGGGACGCCCCCGCGACACGCAGCGGCCGCAACATAATGGTCTTGCTCGGCAAATCCAAGTCCCGCCAAGGGCCTGCCAGGGGGCGCGGAGAGAAGGTTTTGCCTTGCAACCCTCCAATATGCGGGCTGCGACTCGCAGAGGTGTGGCCGGCGAGGAGAACACCGGCCACAAGATGCTTGTCAGCCCAGCGCTGCCCGATTCGCGGCGAGGAACGCCGCGACCGACTGCGGCGGACGCCCCGTCAGCTCCTCGACATGATTCGAGACGATGCCGAGATAACCCTTGGCGGCGTCGGTGTCGAAACGCGCCAGTACCCCGGCCATGCCTTCGGGCACGCCTGCTTTGACCAGGCCGCCGGCAAGGTCGCTGCCCGACAGATTTTGCGCGCGGACGGGCTTCCCCGAGGTATCGGCGAAAACGGCGGCCAGTTCGTCAGCTGTGAGGGCTTCGGGGCCACTTATGTCAAATATGCGCTTGCCTTCGGCCTTGAGCAGCGCGCCAGCCGCGGCCGCGGCGCAGTCTTCGCGAGTCACCAAAGCGCGGCGGCCGTCGCTGGTTGCGTGGAACAGAGTGCCGCTCGCAATCGCATGCTGAGCCGCGGGAATTTGGTAGTCGGCATAGAGATTGTTGCGCAGCAGCGACCAGTCGACCTTGCTGCCTATCAGCCGTGCCTCGGTCCAGAAGTGATCGTTGGCGACGATCGCGGTCGGGTCGGGGTAGGGGCTCGGAAGGCCGGTATAGGCCACGTGCTTGACGCCGGCCTCTTCAGCAGCGTCGATGGCGCGCCGATGCTGATCGATGCGCTGGCCAACGGTGTCCGTCGAGACGATCAGCAGGCGATCGACGCCGGCGAAGGCAGTTTTCAGTGATGCAGCGTCATCAAACGAGCCGGGGCGGACATCGACGCCGCGCGTCGCGAGATCGGCGAGTTTTGTTGGATCGCGGGTAATGGCCACGACCTTCGTCGCGCCGGCTTCGAGTAGCAGTTCGACGACGCGCCGTCCGAGGTGGCCGCCGGCCCCGGTGACAGCAAGCGTCGAATTGAGAAATTTGGTCATGGTTGTTCCTTTGTCGCGGCGAGAAACGGTTTCTGTCCCTTGCATCCGCTCTGTTTCGTGCTGCTCTCTTTTAGAAACTATGCATCCAAAAGAGATTGCGGTGAGGTAAGCGAGTGCCTATTGTTTGTGAAGGCGGCACTTTGACCGCACGAAGTCACCTCGGAGTAACCCATGCGTCACGCCACGCCGGAAGAGATACTGAGCACCGTCAGCGATTGGCGGGCTGCCGCGGCTGTTGCCGATGGCCCGCTGGCGCTTGGCGATTGTCCGGTGCGCGGCATTCTCGACAGGATCGGCGACAAATGGAGCATGCTGATCATTATGACGCTGTCGGGCGGTGCCCTGCGCTTCAACGAGATCAAGCGGCGGATTCCGGACATCTCGCAGAAAATGCTGACACAGACTCTGCGCGACCTGCAGCGCGACGGCATGGTGTCGCGGAAAGTCTTCCCGACGGTGCCCCCTTCGGTCGAATACAGCCTCACGGAGCTCGGCAATTCGGTCCTCGAGCCGTTTAGCCACCTGGTTGCCTGGGCCAACTGCAGCACCGAGGCGATTTTCGCTTCGCGCTCGCAGTTTGACGCCGGAATGCCTACATAAAGGCAACTTTCCACAGCATGTTTCGGACTGTGTTCGCGGTTCGCTTCCCGAAGCGAAATCGCCTATAAGATTGCGTCCCATCCCTAGAATCGAAAAGCTTCAGTGACAGACACGCCAGACGAACCAATCGGCGCGGGTGAACCGTCCGATATCCAGCTGATCTCCATCGCCGACGAAATGCGCAAATCCTACCTCGATTACGCCATGAGCGTGATCGTCAGCCGGGCGCTGCCGGACGTGCGCGACGGCATGAAACCAGTGCATCGGCGCATCTTGTTTTCGATGAGCGAGCAAAACCTCACCTGGAATCGGCCTTACCGCAAAGCCGCGACGGTGGTGGGCGACGTCATTGGTCACTACCATCCGCACAGCAACGATGCGGTCTACTTCTCGCTCGTGCGCATGGCGCAGGAGTTTTCACTGCGCGTTACGCTGGTCGACGGGCAGGGCAATTTCGGTTCGATCGACGGCGATATGCCGGCGGCCATGCGTTACACCGAAGTGCGCATGGAAAAGATCACCAATGCGCTGCTTGACGATCTCGACAAGGATACTGTCGATTTTCGCGAGAATTACGACGGCTCCTTGAAGGAGCCGACAGTGTTGCCGGCACGTTTCCCGAACCTCTTGGTGAACGGCGGCGGTGGCATCGCTGTCGGCATGGCGACGAACATTCCGAGCCATAACCTGGGCGAGGTCATCGACGCATCGCTGGCGATGCTCGAGAATCCCGACACGACCACCGAGCAACTAATGCAGATCATGCCGGGGCCGGATTTTCCGACGGCGGGCATCATTCTCGGCCGCTCTGGCATCCGGCAGGCCTACGAGACGGGCAGGGGCTCCATCCTCATCCGCGGCAAGGTCCATACGGAAGAGCTGCGCCGCGAGCGCGAGGCGCTGATCGTCACCGAGATTCCCTACCAGGTGAACAAGGCGGTGATGATCGAGAAGATGGCCGAGCTCGTGCGCGATAAGCGCATCGAGGGCATTTCGGACATCCGAGACGAATCCGACCGGCACGGCATCCGCGTCGTCATCGAGCTCAAGCGCGACGCTGTTGCCGACGTGGTGCTCAACCAACTCTACCGCTTCACCCCGCTGCAATCGTCGTTTGGCTGCAATTTCGTCGCCCTCGATGGCGGCCGCCCGAAGCTTATGAATTTGCGCGAGATTCTGACGGCTTTCGTCCAGTTTCGCGAGGAAGTTGTAACGCGGCGCGCCCGGTTTCTTCTGAACAAGGCGCGCGATCGGGCTCACATCTTGGTCGGCCTCGCCGTCGCCGTCGCCAATATCGACGACGTTATCGCGCTGATCCGCCGTGCCCCCGATCCGGGTACGGCCCGCGAGCAGTTGATGGAGCGCGATTGGCCGGCACGTGACGTGGCGCCGCTGATGGCGCTGGTCGACGATCCCCGCCACAAGATCGCCGAGGACGGTACGTTCAAGCTCTCAGACGAGCAGGCTCGTGCCATCCTGGCGCTGACTTTATCGCGCCTGACCGCGCTCGGCCGCGACGAGATCGGGGACGAACTCAACGGCCTCGGCACGGAAATAGCGGATTATCTCGACATCTTGCGCTCACGCGAGCGAGTGGTCGCCATCATCCGGGAAGAGTTCGAGGCGCTCAAGAGCGAGTTCTCGACGCCCCGGCTCACCACGATCGACGAGGCGGCCGGCGACTTCGAGGACGAGGACCTCATCGCCCGTGAGGACATGGTCGTTACCGTCACGCATGGCGGCTACATCAAGCGCGTGCCGCTCTCGGCGTATCGGGCGCAGCGCCGCGGCGGCAAGGGCCGTTCCGGCATGGCGACCCGCGACGAGGATTTTGTGTCGCGGCTGTTCGTCGCCAATACGCATACGCCGGTACTGTTCTTCTCCTCGCACGGCCAGGTCTACAAGATGAAGGTCTGGCGGCTGCCGATCGCCGAGCCGCAGGCGCGCGGCAAGGCGCTGATCAACATGCTGCCGCTCGATCCCGGCGAACGCATCAGTTCGATCATGCCGCTACCCGAGGACGAGGCGGATTGGCAGAAGCTCGACATCATGTTCGCCACCCGTAGTGGCGGCGTGCGCCGCAATTCGCTGGCGGATTTCGTCGAGATCAACAAGAACGGCAAGATCGCCATGAAGCTCGACGAAGGCGACGAGATCGTCGGCGTCGAAACCTGTTCGGCGGCCGACGATGTGCTGCTGACCACTTCGGGCGGCCGCGCCATCCGCTTCGAAGTTACCGACGTGCGCGTCTTCAAGGGCCGCGATTCGACCGGTGTGCGCGGTATCACGCTGGGCACCGGCGAGCGGGTCATTTCGATGTCGATCCTCCGCCATTTCGAGGCGACGCCCGCCGAGCGCAACACCTTCATCAAGCAATACGGCGCCATTCGACGCGCCCAGACGGGCGACACCGCCGAACCGGAAGCGCCGGTGATCGCGGAGGAAGCCGAGGACGAAGGCGGCGAAGTGGCGCTCTCCGTCGAACGCTATGCCGAGATGGATGCCAACCAGCAATTCGTGCTGACGGTCACCGAGCTGGGTTACGGCAAGATCTCCTCGTCCTACGACTTCCGCACGTCCAACCGCGGCGGCAAGGGCATCCAGGCGACCGACCTCGACAAGCAGAAGTCCGGCGAAATTGGTCCGCTGATCGCCGCCTTCCCAGTCGACGAGGCTGATCAGCTGATGCTGGTCAGCGACGGTGGCCAACTCATTCGCGTGCCGGTCGAGGGCATCCGCTTCACCAAGCGGGCATCGAAGGGTGTGCGGGTGTTCCGCACTGCCGAGGGCGAGAAGGTCGTGTCGGTCGAGCGCATCAGCGAGCCCGAAGACGAAGAGCCGGCAGGCGAAGCCGAAACGGGAGGCGAGGAGGCATAACCCTCGCCCTTGCCTTTCAGTCTTGAGCGTGCGTTGAGTTTCGTCAGGGTGTGAATCCCGGGAGGACTCCGTGTTTTCGCTGACGACATTGCTTGCCTACATCGCCGCCTGTTTCCTGTTCTCCTCGGTCCCCGGACCGTCTGTGACGGTTGTGGTGGCCAATTCCTTGTCGCGAGGCACCAAGGCCGGATTGCTGACGATCCTCGGCACCGAGATCGCCATGCTCGGGATGGTGTTCATCGTCGCGATCGGCCTTGAGGCGGTGATGACCCTCGTCGCCAGCGCCTTCACGATCATCAAGCTCGCCGGCGCCGCCTATCTGATCTGGATCGGCTGGAAGATGTTCACCTCGTCGGGCCATCTCGACATGGATAAGCAGGCCGCGCCGTTGCCGCTGCGCCGCTACGTGCTGCAGGGCGCGATGATCAACCTGTCCAATCCCAAGACGCTGTTGTTTCTCGGCGCCTTCCTGCCGCAGTTCATCGACATGAGCCGGCCGGCCTTCCCGCAGATCATCGTGCTCGGGCTCATCGTTATGGCTGTGGCGTCGCTCACCGACAGCGTCTATGCAGTCCTCGCCGGCCGCATGCGGCATCTGCTGACCGCCGTTCGCGTACGGACGATGAACCGGGTATCCGGCGTGATCCTGATGATCGGCGGGCTCTGGCTGGCGCTCCTCAAGCGCGCCTGAACCTTTCGCGGCAACTCGGCGACTGATAGGGACGGGGACTAACCTTCCGGTCCTGCCCCACAATGCCCGCCCTCGCAGTCCTACTGCCCTACATTGCCGCCTCGTTCGCCATCAGCGCCGTCCCCGGAATCTCGGTCTCTGCGCTCATCAGCGCTGCCCTGGGGCGAGGTCTCGTAGCCGGCCTCTGGCAAGAGGCGGGGGCACAACTCGCCCGGTTCACCATGGTGCTGATCGTTGCCATCGCGCTCGAAGCGATCAGCGGCATCGTGGCTGCGGTCTTTGATGTCGTCAAATATGCTGGAGCCGCTTATCTGGTCTGGCTCGCCTGGGGCTATCTCAGCAAACGCCACAGCCTCTCGCTCGAGGGCGGCGCGCCGCCATTAAGTCCCTCGCGGCAGGCACTTTCCGGCTTCCTTGTGGTCTGGAGTAACCCCAAGGCGCTGCTGTTCTTCGGCGCGTTCCTCCCACAATTCGTCGATTCCCATCGGACGGCCTGGCCACAGGTCCTTGTGCTGGGTCTGGTCTATATGTTCGCTGCCGCGGTGACCGACGGCATTTACATTGCCATCGTCGCTTTTGCGCGCAATGCGATTACGGGCAGCCGCATCGAGATCGTGAACCGGGTTGCCGGCATTGTGCTGCTGGGCGCGGCGGTCTGGCTTGCCACGCTGCACTAGTCGTGACACAAACCCGTCGCATTCCGGAAAGGCGGGCGGGAGGGTGAAGTGACCAGGCTTGTCGGCTTTTATCCCGGCTCATTCGATCCCGTAACCAACGGGCATCTCGACGTTATCGAACGGGCCTGCCGGCTCGTCGATCATCTCGTCATCGCTGTCGGCACGCATCATTCGAAGACGCCGCTGTTCGCGCATGATCTCCGCCTCGAACTGTTGCGCCGCTGCGTCGAGCCGATCGGCAAACGCACCGACACAGAGTTCACCATCACCGAATTCGGCGGGTTGATGGTCAATGCTGCGCGCGAAAGCGGCGCCAAGCTCGTGATCCGCGGCCTGCGCGACACCACCGACTACAATTACGAGATGCAGATGGTGGGCATGAACGCGCAGATGGCGCCTGATATTCAGACGGTGTTTTTGCCGTCGAGCCCGCATGTGCGGCATATCTCTGCCTCATTGGTCAGGCAGATCGCCGAACTCGGCGGTGATATTTCCGCTTTCGTCCCAAGCATCGTTTTCAAGGCTTTGAAACAGAAATGAAGCTATTTGCCCGGCTTACCGCAGCGTTCGCGCTGGTCGTCGCCGCTGCTTTCGCGCTGCCTGCCGCGGCGGCTGAACAACACCTGCTGCTGCAGCTCAAGGACGGCACCGTCGATATCCTGCTCGAACCCAACCTTGCGCCCAAGACCGTTGCGCAGATCGTGACTCTGACCAATCAGGGTTTTTACAACGGCCTGACGTTCCATCGCGTCATCGACGGTTTTATGGCGCAGACCGGCGACCCCAAGGGCGATGGCACCGGCAACTCCAGCCTGCCGGACGTCAAGGGCGAATTTTCAAACGAGCCGTTCGTGCGCGGCACGGTGGGGATGGCGCGCGCGGACGATCCGGACAGCGCCAATTCACAGTTCTTCATCATGTTCGGCAACGGCGACTTCCTCAACGGCAAGTACGCCGTGTTCGGCAAGGTGGTCGACGGCATGCAGTTCGTGGACAACATCAAGAAGGGCGACCAGGCCAACAACGGCATGGTGACCGACCCCGACAAGATCGTTTCCGCCAAGATCGAGAATAAATAAGCAAGGATTTCAAACAGATGGCTGACTACAAGGACCCCGAGAACACGCTCATCATGGAGACGACCAAGGGTCGTGTGGTGATCGAGATGCGGCCGGACCTCGCGCCCAACCACGTCGCGCACATCAAGAAACTGGCGCGTGAGCACTTCTATGACGGCATCGTGTTTCATCGCGTGATCGAGGGCTTTATGGCCCAGACGGGCGATCCGACCGGAACCGGCACGGGCTCATCGAAATACCCGAACCTCAAGCAGGAATTCAACGCCGAGCCGCATACGCGTGGCGTGACCTCGATGGCGCGCTCGCAGAACCCCGACAGCGCCAATTCGCAGTTCTTCATCGTGTTCGACGATGCACGTTTCCTCGACCGCCAGTACACGGTCTGGGGGAAAGTGATCGAAGGCATGGAGAACGTCGACAAGATCAAGCGCGGCGAGCCGGTGCGCGATCCCGACAAGATGGTCACCGTCCGCGTCGCGGCTGACGAAGCGGCCGCCTGATGATCCCGGCTGCCCCGCCATCCGTATTACGGGTGGCGCGGGCGACCAATGATTTCGGCCCGATCCTGGCCTTCTATCGCGACGGGCTCGGCTTCGCCGAGCTCGGGCGTTTCGAAGGTCATGACGGTTTCGACGGGATCATCCTGGGCCACCCGGCGTGGCCTTATCAGTTCGAATTTACGATAGAACACGGTAACTTGGCGCAGCGTTCGGTTTCACCGGAACAATTGTTGGTGTTCTACCTTCCGGACGAAACGGCGTGGCAAGCCGCCGTGGACCGAATGGAGCAGTTGGGCGTTGTTCCTGTTGCGGCGAACAATCCTTATTGGGATCGCCGCGGCAAGACATTCGAGGATCCCGACGGCTTCCGAGTGGTCCTTGAGAACAGCAACAGCCCGTTTTAGTTCAACATGCGTGTCGACCAATTCGATTTTGACCTGCCCGAAGAGCGGATAGCGCTCCATCCGGCCGAACCGCGCGACGCGGCGAAAATGCTGGTTGTGGGCGCTGACGGCGCCTTGAGCGATCACCATGTCGGCGATTTGCTCGATATCCTCCGCGCGGGCGATGTTCTGGTCGTCAATGACACAAAGGTAATTCCGGCCGAACTTAGCGGGTTTCGCATCCGCGGCGAGAGCCGGCGGAAAGTATCGTTCAATCTCCACAAGCGTGTCGATGCCAATAGCTGGCTGGCCTTTGCGCGGCCGGCCAAGCACTTGGCGCTGCTCGACAAACTCGAGCTTGGGCACGGGTCGCAAAAGCTCAAGGCGATTGTTTCCGGGAAAGGCGAGGGCGGCGAGGTAACACTGACTTTCGATCTTGGCGGTGCCGAACTCGACGAGGCGATCAAGGCAAATGGCGCGATGCCGCTGCCGCCTTATATCGGCGGCAAGCGCGAGCTCGAGGATCGCGATGCGGTCGACTATCAGACCGTCTACGCGGCGGTGGACGGCGCCGTTGCAGCGCCGACGGCGGGCCTGCATTTCACCGAAAAACTGCTGCAGGATCTGACGCTTAAGGGCGTTTCAGTCGAGCGCGTCACGCTGCATGTCGGGGCGGGGACGTTCCTGCCGATGAAGGCCGACGACACCGACGACCACGTCATGCATGCTGAATGGGGCGAGATTACCCAGGCTACGGCCGAGCGGATCGCCGCCGCGAAAGCCAACGGCGGTCGCATCGTCGCAGTGGGCACTACGAGCCTGCGGCTGCTCGAAAGCGCCGCGCGGCTCATGGGAGAGTTGCAGCCGTTCCTCGGCGACACCGACATCTTTATCACGCCGGGCTTCGATTTCCGCGTCGTCGATGTGCTGATGACCAATTTTCATCTGCCGCGTTCGACACTGTTCATGCTGGTCAGCGCCTTCGCCGGGCTGGAGACGATGCACGCAGCCTATGCTCATGCGATCGCCAGCAACTATCGCTTCTATTCCTATGGCGATGCGAGCCTGCTATTCCGCGCCGCATGACCGACTTCAGTTTTTCTCTTCTTGCCACCGATGGCACGGCGCGCCGCGGCACGATCCATACCTCGCGGGGCGACATCGAGACGCCGGCCTTTATGCCGGTGGGGACGGTTGGCACCGTCAAGGCGATGTATCCCGAGCAAGTGCGCGAGACCGGCGCCGATATTCTGCTCGGCAACACCTATCACCTGATGCTGCGGCCGGGCGCCGAGCGCGTGGCAGCGCTTGGCGGCCTTCATACCTTCATGGATTGGCAGCGGCCGATCCTCACCGATTCCGGCGGTTTCCAGGTGATGTCGCTGGCCAAGCTGCGGAAACTCACCGAGCACGGCGTCACCTTCCGCTCACATCTCGATGGCAGCGCCTATGAGCTCACGCCGGAGCGCTCGATCGAAATCCAGACGCTGCTCGACAGTGACATCATCATGCAGCTCGACGAATGCATCGCCCTGCCGGCCGAACGTCCGGAGATGGAGCGCGCGATGGAGCTATCCCTGCGCTGGGCCGATCGGTCGAAGGTCGCCTTCGGCAGCCAGCCGCACCGTGCGCTGTTCGGCATCGTGCAGGGCGGCGACGATGCGGGGCTGCGCGCGCGCTCGGCCGAAGGGCTGAAGGCTATCGGCTTCGATGGTTATTCAGTAGGTGGCCTGGCGGTCGGCGAGCCGCAGGAGACGATGTTCCACGTGCTCGACGAGCTGACACCGCAACTGCCGGCCGATCGGCCGCGCTACCTGATGGGGGTTGGCAAGCCGGACGACATTCTCGGCGGTATCGGCCGCGGCATCGACATGTTCGATTGCGTCCACCCGACACGGGCCGGCCGGCATGGCCATGCCTATACGCGTTTTGGTGTCATCAACCTGAAAAACGCCCGTCATAAGGATGATCGGCGGCCGCTGGACGAGGCCTCGCCTAATCCCAACTGCCGCCGCTTTTCGCGCGCGTATCTCAGCCATCTGGTCAAGACCGAAGAGATTTTGGGCGCGATGATCCTGAGCCAGGTTAATCTTGCCTACTATCAGGAGCTGGTCAGCGGCGCCCGCGACGCCATTGCCCAAGGCCGCTTTGCGGCCTATGCCGAGGAAACCCGCGAGGGCTGGTCGAGGGGCGATCTGCCGCCACTTTGAAGAAGGAAAGAGCCATGGCCGGACGTAAAGCCGCCTTCAACGCACTGGAAAAGCACAGGAAACGCCTCTCAGACCTGACAATGCGCGAGATGTTCGCCGCCGATCCGAAGCGCTTCGATGCATTCTCGGCAACCTTTGGCGATATCCTCCTCGACTACTCTAAGAACCGCATCGACGCCGTCGTGATGAAGGCGCTGTTCGATCTTGCCCGCGCCTCCGAGGTCGAGCTCAGGCGCGACCGGATGTGGGCCGGTGACCACATTAACACCACCGAGAACCGCGCCGTGCTGCACATGGCGCTACGCTACCAGGGCGATCAGCCGGTGATGGTGGACGGCCATGACGTCATGCCGGACGTCCGCGAAGTGCTTGGCCGTATGAGGGTTTTTTCCGATCAGGTGCGCGACGGCACGATCCGCGGCGCGACTGGCGAGCAGTTCACCGATATCGTCAACATCGGCATTGGCGGTTCCGATCTGGGGCCGGCAATGGTGACGCTGGCGCTCGCGCCCTACGGGCGACCGGACCTGCGCGCCCACTACGTTTCCAACGTCGACGGCGCGCATATCCACGATACGCTGGCGTTCCTCGACCCGAAGCGGACGATGTTTATCATCGCCAGCAAAACCTTCACCACCGACGAGACGATGACCAACGCCCATTCGGCCCGCGCCTGGATCGCGGCGGCGCTTGGCGAGCAGGCGGTCAACGACCACTTCGCGGCTGTTTCCACCAACCTTGCGGCAACGGACAAATTCGGCATCCGTCAGGACCGTATTTTTGGCTTCTGGGACTGGGTCGGCGGACGCTACTCGGTCTGGTCCGCGATCGGCCTGCCGGTGGCGATTGCCGTCGGCTTCGACAATTTCGCGGCGTTCTTGCGTGGCGGGGCGGCGATGGACGAACATTTCCGCACCACCCCACTGGAGCAGAACTTGCCGGTGATCCTCGGGCTCATCGAGGTCTGGTATCGCAATGTCTGGCGCTTCTCGACGCAGGCGATCCTGCCCTACGATCAGCGGCTGTCGCGGCTTCCTGCCTATCTTCAGCAGCTCGAAATGGAGAGCAACGGCAAGCACGTGACGCTTGCCGGCAAGCAGGTCGATTGGCCGACCGGCGCCATCATCTGGGGCGAGCCGGGCACCAACGGCCAGCACGCATTTTACCAGCTGATACACCAGGGTACCGACATCATCCCCTGCGATTTTTTGGTGGCGGCGGTGCCCCACGAAAGCCTGCCGCCGCATCATGCCAAGCTTGTCGCAAACGTCCTCGCGCAATCCGAGGCGCTGATGCTGGGCAAGACCGAAGCTGAGGTCTTGGCGGAGCTTAAGGGCACCGGCCTCGACAAGGCGGCGCTCAAGGAGCTAGCGCCGCACAAGGTGTTTGAGGGCAACCGACCGTCCAACACGATTGTCTACCGGCAGCTCGATCCCGAGACGCTGGGCAAGATCGTGGCGCTCTACGAACACAAGGTGTTCGTGCAGGGCACGATCTGGAACATCAACTCATTCGACCAATGGGGTGTCGAGCTCGGCAAACAGCTCGCCAAGGCGCTGCTGCCGGCCGTCGAAGGGACGGAAGGCACGGAAAAGCACGATTCCTCGACGCAGGGGCTCGTCGCGCATTTCCATAAACTGCAGGGCTAGCAGCGCAGCTACGCCGCCCGCGAATTGCGGTTGACAGCGGGGGGCGAGCCACTATGTTCCGCGCCGACGCCGTTCCCCGGCTCAAGCGCCCGTAGCTCAGTGGTAGAGCATCCGACTTTTAATCGGATGGTCGATGGTTCGAATCCATCCGGGCGTACCACATTGACTGACAGCCGAATGACTTACTGAGCCGGCGCCAGGTTGGCGCCGACATAGGGCATTGGCGTGCAGGTAAGCCCTGCGTCGTCGATCTTGCCACAGAGGGCGGTTGCTGCCGCAATGTTGGCGACGGGGCCCGCCACCAGCACTTTTCCGCTGCTGCCGGCCGGATCCTCTGCCAGAAGCGGCGACATGCCGACCAGCATCACACCGACTTTCGAGGCAAGCTGCTGCCAGGCGGCGAGGGCAGTTCCCGGCTGTACCGGCGCGCCGATCGCCACGCCAACGGCTCGGACATCGGCCTTTGCTGGCGGGTTCGCGCTTGCCACTGCGGCTGCTGCAGGCATGGCGCGCTGGGGGGCCAGTGGCACGGGCGTCGAGGCGGGCGATTGAGCTGGAGCAACGCTGGCTTGGACCGGAGCAGTCGGCTGGGCCGGCGCTACGACCGTCGGTACGACGCTCGCCGGCTCAGGGGTGTTGGACACCGTCATCGCAGCCTGCGCCCACTCATAGGCGCCGATTTCGGCGACGAGATCGGACTGGCGGCTGGCGGGGGCAGCAGAATTTGCCGGTGGAATTGAAGCCGCGGCGGCGACGGTCGGAATGGGAGCCGGTGAAGCAACAGGCGCAGGGGCGCTCGCCGGAGCGGCCATGGCCGTTTGCGAAGGGGGCGAGACGGTCGCTGGCGGCGCGATGGGACGAAGAGCGGGCGGCACTGCGTCCGTCGCAGCGACCGGTCCATGTTGCAAATCTGCCGGCATCGTCTGAGCTGCAGCCACGCTTTGATCGGCGGGTGGCGTGGCAGTCGTCTTGGCGACAGCGAGGGCAGTTGCCGCGTCATTGGCGGGCTGCACAGCAGCCCCGGAAATGCCGGGTTTCGGCAAGCCAATGGCGCCGGTCAACATGGCATCGTCGGCCGTGCTGCCGATTGGCACCGTCTTGACCAGTTTCGGCAGGTTCGCGACGAGCGTTGAGACTTCGTGGCGCATCGAGCCGGCATCCTGCTCGGCGGCGCTTACCCGCACCGCAAGGCTCGCGCCCGCCGCACCAAGGCTGGATTGCTGATCCTTCAATTGTGCGATCTGCGCCCTGATCTCGCCGACGCCGTTATCCGGCGCAGGTAGGCGTGTCGCATGCAGCGCGGCAAAAATCCGGTCGGGAACAAACGCCGGTGCCTCGAGCGAGGCGATTGCCAGGATGGTAGTCGCCGCCGCGACGATGCCCCACAAGCGAACGTCGGAGCGGCGATACTGGTCAGCCAGTCGTGCCAATGCCAATCTTCTCCGCAGGCCTCGAATCACGAGGTGTTGCGGCAGTTTACCATTCTCGGAGGCGTTATCGCTTTCGGAAGCGGTTGCTGCCATAAAGCTGTGCAATACCGCGATCGTCGGTCGCGATGGGGTTAACTATGACGGACTTGCTTACGATCATTTTGGCCGCCGGGGATGGCAAGCGCATGCGCTCTGCAACGCCCAAGGTGCTGCATCCGGTGGGCGGCATGCCGATCATCGGCCATATCGTCCGCGCTGCGATCGGGGCCGGGGCAAGCGATGTGGCGGTGATCACGGCACCGGGGCACGAGAGGGTGCGTGTCAGCGTTTCCGCCATCGCGCCGAAGGCACAATTTTTCGAACAGGCCGAGGCGAAAGGCACCGCCCATGCCGCGTCGATGGCGCGGCCGCTTTGGCAGGCAGCCAAGGGTTATGTCGCGATCGTCTATGGCGATCATCCGCTGCTTCGGGCCGACAATTTCAAGCTGATCACCGATCGGCTCGACGCCGGCATGGATGCTGCGATCCTCGGATTTATTCCCGCCGATCCAACGGGCTATGGGCGCCTGATCACCGAAGGCGAAAAGCTGCTGGCGATCCGCGAGCACAAGGACGCCTCGACCGAAGAGCGGAAAATTGGCCTCTGCAACGCCTGCATCCTGGGGTTCCGCGCTGAACTATTTCGCGATCTCATCGACAAGGTTTCGACCAACAACGCGCAAGGCGAATACTACGTGACCGACCTCGTCGGCCTCGCCAACGATGCGGGCAAGAAGGTGGGCTACGCCGTGGCGCCGGAGCGCGACGTCCTCGGCGTCAACGACAGGATGCAGCTCGCCAAGGCCGAGGCGCAGTTTCAGGAGCTGCGGCGCGAGGATTTCATGGCCGCGGGCGTGACGTTGCACGACCCAAAGACGGTGTATTTTTCCTACGACACAGAAATCGGCAAGGACGTAACGATCGAGCCGAATGTGTTCTTCGGGCCGGGATCGAAGATCGGTGACGGAGTTACCATCCGCGCGTTCAGCCACATCGAAGGCGCCATCGTCGGCAACAACGTCGCGATCGGCCCGTTTGCCCGGCTGAGGCCGGAGGCGGTTATCGCCGACAATGCCCATATCGGTAATTTCGTCGAGATCAAGAAGGCTGATATCGGCAAGGGCGCTAAGGTCAACCACCTGACCTATATCGGCGATGCCAGCGTCGGGGCTGGGACGAACATCGGCGCCGGCACGATCACGTGCAACTACGACGGCATCAACAAGCACCGGACGATTATCGGTGAGAACACATTCATCGGCTCGAATTCGTCGCTCGTCGCGCCGGTCAGCATCGGCGACGGCGCCTATATCAGTTCGGGCAGCGTGATTACCGACGATGTGCCGGCCGGGGACCTGGCGTTTGGGCGGGCGCGGCAGGTGAACAAGCCGGGCTATGCCGCGAAGGTTCGGGCCAAGGCCGAAGCCATCAAAGCCTCGAAGAAAAAGTAGGAGCAAAACCTCGATGTGCGGCATCATCGGCATTATCGGGGTGGAACCTGTCGCCGGCCGGCTCGTGGAGGCGCTGCGGCGCCTCGAATATCGCGGGTACGACAGCGCGGGTGTCGCAACCCTCGAGGCTGGCGCCATTTCGCGGCGGCGCGCCGAAGGCAAGCTCGGCAACCTCGCGGCAAAGCTCGATGCCGACCCGCTCGGCGGTACTATCGGCATCGGCCACACGCGCTGGGCAACGCACGGCGGGCCGACCGAGAACAACGCTCATCCGCATGCCACAGACAAGGTCGCGGTCGTCCACAACGGCATCATCGAGAATTTCCGCGAGCTGCTCGCCGACCTTGCGACCGACGGTTACCTGCCGAAGACGCAGACGGACACCGAGGTTGTCGCGCTGCTGGTCACGCGCGAACTGGATCGCGGACAAAAGCCTGAGGCGGCGGTTGCGACCGTCCTCAAGCAGTTGCGCGGTGCTTTCGGTCTGGCCTTCCTGTTCTCGGGCGAGGAAAAGCTGCTGATCGCTGCCCGCAAGGGCTCGCCTCTCGCCATCGGCTTCGGCAAAGCCGAAATGTTTTTGGGCTCGGACGCATTCGCGCTGGCGCCCTTCACCAACTCGATCGCCTATCTCGAAGAAGGCGACTGGGCCGTCGTGACGCCGAAAGGGGCAGTGATCCGGGATTTCGACGGCAATGTCGTCGAGCGCCGGAAAACGACATCGAGCGCGTCCGCTGTGTTGGTCGAGAAGGGCAATCATCGCCACTTCATGGCCAAGGAAATCTACGAGCAGCCCGAGACCATCACCCATACGCTGACGCACTATATCGACATGGCGGCGGAGAAGGTGGCCCTCAAGGATAAGCTGCCGTTCGACTTTGCCACGCTGCCGCGCCTGACCATTTCGGCCTGCGGCACCGGCTACCTCGCCGGGCTCGTGTCGAAATACTGGTTCGAGCGCTATGCCCGTCTGCCGGTCGATGTTGATGTGGCGTCGGAGTTCCGCTATCGCGAACCGCCGCTCGATAAAGGCGGGGTGTCGCTGTTCATCTCACAGTCCGGCGAAACCGCCGACACGCTCGCGGCGCTTCGCTATTGCGCAACGCAAGGGCAATCGCTGGCGTCGATCGTCAACGTGCCGGAATCGACCATCGCGCGTGAATCCAATGTCGTCTTTCCGACGCTTTGCGGTCCCGAGGTCGCGGTCGCGTCGACCAAAGCCACGACTGCGCAGCTTACCATCCTCGCGGCGTTGTCGATTGCGGCCGGCGAGGCACGCGGCGTGCTCAACCCCGCAAAGGCCCATGAACTGGTGCGGGCGCTGGTCGAATTGCCGAGCGCCGTGTCGCAGGCGCTGGCGACCGAGGGCGATATCGAGCGCATCGCCAAGCGGTTGTCGAAGGCCAAGGACGTGCTTTATCTCGGCCGCGGCGCGCTCTATCCGGTGGCTCTCGAAGGCGCGCTAAAACTCAAGGAAATTTCTTACATCCACGCCGAGGGCTATGCGGCGGGCGAGCTCAAGCATGGGCCGATCGCGCTGGTCGACGAGGCGATGCCGGTGATCGTCGTCGCGCCATCTGATGAGCTGGTCGAAAAGACATTGTCGAACATGCAGGAAGTGTCGGCCCGCGGCGGCAAGATCATCCTCATCACTGATGAGGACGGCGCGAAGACGGTGGGGCAGGGCGTCGCCGATATCATCGTCATGCCGAAAGTGCATCCGTTCGTCGCGCCGATCCTGTCACTGATCCCGGTTCAGCTTCTCGCCTACCACACGGCGGTAATGATGGGCACTGACGTCGACCAGCCGCGCAATCTCGCCAAGAGCGTCACGGTTGAATAAGCCGGCTTTCCCAATCGAGCCGGAGCTCAACGTCTTTGGCGAGCCATTGCTGCCGTGCTCATCCGATCCGCTGACCGGCTTCTTTCGCACCGGCCGCTGCCTTACCGGTCCCGACGACATTGGCCGACACACGATCTGCGCCGAAATGACCGCGGAGTTCCTCGCGTTCTCAAAATCGCGCGGCAACGATCTGACGACGCCGCGGCCGGAGATGGCGTTTCCCGGGCTCGTGCCGGGCAACCGCTGGTGTCTCGTCGCCGAACGCTGGATCGAGGCACTGAAGGCAGGCGTCGCGCCGCGCGTGGCATTGCTGGCGACGCATCAATCCGTGTTGCAACTGGTCGACCTCAAGACGCTGAAGCTGTTCGCGCTGGATGTCTCGTGACCGTGCAAACCCACGAGCACGCCACCGATCGGCCGCACAATGCGCAAGTGGCGCAACGCTTCATTTTGCGTGGCGCCTTAGTGCCGAATGCCTTCCTAAATTTCGTTGCCGACCGGGCCGCATGGCTCGATATCGATGGCTGGGCGGAAGCCTCCGCCGACGATGAGGTGACGGTCGTCGCTGCCGGACCTGAAGCCATGGTCGGGGCGCTGGAAATGGCCTTGATGCTTGGGCTCCTCGACGCGCTGGTGCGCGATTTCGAGACTTTCGACGAGCCGGGCGTCGTTGCCCAGGGCTTTGTTATCGCTCAGAAATAGTCTGGTATCCCCGGCATGCTTACGAAGCCCGGCAGCTTCCGCACCCGACGCTGCCAGAGGTTGATCGCCGGATAATCCTCATGCCCGAGGCCGCAATCATGCGACAGCGCAACATAGGGGAAGCAGGCGATATCGGCGATCGTCGGCGCGTCTCCGACGATCCACTGCCCGCCGTCGATGCCGCGATCGGCAAGGTGATCATCGAGGATTCGCAGGGCCTTGCGGCCATTGGCTCGTGCCGTCTCGATGTCGAGTTCGTAGCCGAGCATGTCGTGCATACGCGCCGCCGACAGGGCCATCAACTCGCCGCCGGCGAAGCTCAGCCACATCATTATCAGCCCGAACCGTCCGTCACGCGGCAGCCAGTTTTTGTCGGGGTCATAGGCGTTGGCGAGATGAGCGAGGATTGCCTGCGCATCACGCAATACGAGCGGACCATCTTCGAGAATTGGTATCTGGCCCAATGGGTTGAGTGCGAAATAGACCGCGCTTTTGTGCTGGCGGCCGGGGTGAAAATCGACCGGCACGCGCTCGTAGTCGAGCCTCAGCAGCGCGAGCAGCAGGCGGACCTTGTAGCAGCTGCCCGAGAGGACATAGTCGTGGAGCTTAAGCATGGGCGAGGCGGACCGGCTCCTCGACACCGAAGCGGATGTTCTTCTCCTTGAGCCAGCGCCGGTAGATCACCGAGCTCAGATCGCCGCGCGTCGGCGTTTCGCGGCCGGGCTGCAGCGGCAAGAGGCGAGGCCGCTGATTCTCCAGCACAATCCGGTCCTGCAGGAAGATCATCTGCTGGAAGGCGATAAGCTCGGCATCGCTCGACGTTTCGTCGATCACCAGCATGAAGGGATGGGCGATCGACAAGTCTTCTTCCACAGGTTGGACGAAGAGCGCGATGACATCCCATCGGTTCGGTGCCGTCGGCGGCGTCTTGTAGAGCATCACCAAGAACGGATTGGCGACGACGCGGTACATGTATTGGCTCATTTGCCCGCCATCAGCCGACGCAGCCGCCTTGGGCTGGAAGAACTCGCATTTGGTGGCCCAGACTTCATCGACATCGGCGCGATGCTCGACCTGGTAGCGCGCGACTTCCGGCTTGCTTTCGGTGCCGAGAATATCGGTGTGGACATAAGGGAAGTGCGCGAGATCGAGGAAGTTCTCGACGACGCGCAAACCTGAAGCGCGGACGCGCACAGCCCCGCAATAGACGGGGCGGCGGTCGGGCTCGTCCCACTCGGGCATCGCAAAAATCGGCCGGGTAGGGGCGCCAAGGGTCGTCCAGAGATGGCCGTAGCGCTGTTCGACCGGCAGTTTTGCACCCACCTCGTCCGAGACTTGGAACTGAACGCCGGCGCGGCGAACGATGAGATCGGCGCCGAGCAGGCGAGCGCCTTTGACGGTGTGCGTTGGAAAATCACCAAGCGCGCCGAGCACGTACCAGTTGTCGAGCGCTGCCTTATCGGTGGTCCTTGCCATCATGCAGCCTCAGCCATCGTTTCCGCTTGCTGCCGCAACTGTCGGACAGCGAGCGCGTAGCGTTTGCGATCGGCGGGAGCATCGCTGCCGCCGATCGTCAGCGCGTGCAGCATCGACTTGCGTTCGCTCACGGGATGCATTGCCAGCAGCAGCGATAGGCCATCGAGAATGTCCTCACGGATGACGGCGGGATGCATCGAGGTTGCGCGGAACAGGTCGCGCAGCGCGCCGATCGGCCGATCGATCGCGGTGCTGATCAACGGCACACCTTCGGCAATCGCGGGCGGATCGGATGCAGCAGTTCCGCTGCGGTTCATCCACACCAGGCCGCCGGTCTCGTGCACGGCATGGGCCGTCGCCTTGATGGTCTTGGGTACTTCGAGGTCGGGGTGCGCGGGGATGCGGATGCAGCGGCTCGATCCTTCGTATTCCCAGCCGTGATAGAGGCAATTCAGCGAATTGCCCCGGACAAAACCGTAGCTCAGCCGCATGCCGCGATGCGGACAGCGGTCATCCCAGGCGCGGATTTGGCCATCGGCCCCGCGCCAAAGCACGATCTCGGTGCCGTTCAGGATAACGGCACGGGTCACACCGGCGGGCACGTCGACGCCAAGCGCGACCGGATGCCAAGTTTGGTTTTCGTCAGTCATGGACTTCATTGGCCATGCCCGGTCGCGCAGCGTCAAGCTGGTGCTGCAACGATCATGGGCAGAACAATGCAATTGCCGCTTTTCGCGGCAGTCAGCCGGCGCGGATGAACTGCACCGCCTGATCTTTCCGGAACAGATAGAGCAGGGTCCGCAGCGCTTCGCCTTGCGCGCCGGTGAGGCCCGGATTGTCGGCAAGGGCGGCCCGCGCATCCTCGTGCGCGAATTCGAGGAGATGCCGATGCGCATCGGGCACGGCAAGATGGTAGCCGGGCATGCCGGACTGGCGAGTGCCAAGCAAATCCCCCTGGCCGCGGAGCTCGAGGTCCCGCTCGGCGATCACAAAACCATCCTCGGTCGAGCGGATGGTGTCGAGCCGGGCCTGTGCTGTTTCGCTCAGCGGCTCCTTATAGAGCAGCAGGCAGGCGGAGCGAGCGGAGCCCCTTCCGACCCGGCCGCGTAGTTGGTGAAGCTGGGCGAGCCCAAAACGCTCGGCGTGCTCGATGATCATGATGGTGGCGTTTGGCACATCGACGCCGACTTCGATGACGGTGGTGGCGACGAGAATTTTGGCGTCGTTTGCGATGAAGCGATCCATCGCCGCCTGCTTCTCCGAGGCGCTGAGGCGGCCATGGACGAGCGCGACCTTGTCGCCAAAAATCTTCTTCAGTTCGGCGAAGCGATCCTCGGCGGCGACGACATCGAGGACGTCGGACTCCTCGACCAGCGGACAGACCCAGAAGACCTGAGCGCCTTCGTCGATCCGGGCCTGAAGCCGCGCAATCACGCGGTCGTACTGGGTCATCGGCAGGATAGCGGTGTCGATCGGCTGCCGGTTGGCGGGCTTTTCGCGCAAAATGCTGACGGCCATGTCACCGAAGTGGGTCAGCACCAGGGTGCGTGGAATCGGCGTCGCGGTCATCACCAGCAGATCGGCGTGGCGGCCTTTTTCGCTCAGGGCGAGGCGCTGGTGGACGCCGAACCGGTGCTGTTCGTCGACAACCGTCAGGCCGAGGTCATGGAATACGACATCTGCCTGGAACAACGCGTGTGTGCCCACGACGATAGCTACCTCGCCGCTGGCGATGGCCTCGCGGGCGGCGCGGCGCTCGGCCGGCGACTGCTTGCCCGTCAGCAGGATGATGTTGAGTTTTACGGCGTCGGCGAGCGGCTTGAGCGTCCGGAAATGTTGGGCGGCAAGCAATTCGGTAGGCGCCATCAGGGCCGATTGCGCTCCCGATTCTGCGACCGCGGCCATAGCCATAAGGGCCACGACAGTCTTGCCGGAGCCAACGTCGCCTTGCAGCAGCCGCGACATCCGCTCCGGCGCCGCCAGGTCCTTGTGGATATCGGCAATAGCCTGAACCTGACCGGCGGTGAGCGAGAAGGGCAGGGCAGCTTCGACCCGCGCGACAATCTCACCGGTCATCTGGCGGGCGATGCCGCGGGGGGCGATCAGGGCAGAGCGGACGAGCAGCAGTGCAAGCTGGCCAGCCAGATATTCGTCATAGGCGAGGCGCATGCGGGGCGGGGCGGTCAGCTCACCATCGCCTGGCGCCTGCGGCAGATGCACGGTCTGCATCGCGCCGGAAAATGCAGGCCAGCCAAACGTTTCGCGGCGATTGGCTGGCATCCATTCGGGCAAATCCGGAAGCCAGTCGACCACCTGCCGCACGATCTTTGTCAGCGCCTTCGAACTAAGGCCCTGCGTCAGCGGATAGACCGGCTGCACCAGCGGCAGGGTCTCGAACTTGTCCGGCTCGACGATGAAATCGGGGTGGGTGATCTGCTTTTCGCCGTTGAAAAAGCCGATTTCGCCCGAGACATAGCGTTCCTCGCCGACAGGGAGCGCTCGTTCCACCCAACCGCCGGCGGCGCGGAAGAAGACAAGCTGGATGTCGCCGGTTTCATCATGGGCGAAGACGCGATGCGGGATATGCGGCTTACCGCGAGGCGGTGGCTGGTGGCGGTCAATGTGGAGCAAAAGGGTAGCAACGTGGCCCGCATAGGTGCCCGATACGCCATCCATGCGCCGCCGATCGATGGCACCCACGGGCATGTGCATCAGGACGTCGAGCGCGATCGCCTGATCGCCCTCTGCGATGCCGAAAAACCGTGTCAGCAGGGCCGAGAGTTGCGGCCCCACTCCCTTGATGGAGTTGAGCGAGCGAAACAGCGGATCGAGGGTCGACGGACGGGGCATATCCTTGTGGTAGCGGATTTCGGTGGTGGCGAAAACCGAGGGCTGTTGAGGTTCAAGGCAAGCGAGCGTAAACAGCCAGCTCACATCACGAGGCCTGCCCGATCATGGACGCGCAAAAAAGCGCCGATGAGCCGTTTGCTATTGAGGCGCTGGACGCTCGCCGCCGCCGGCTGCGCTATCGCGCCTGGCATCGCGGGACCAAGGAAATGGACCTCGTGCTCGGGCCTTACGCCGACCGCCACACGCCGACACTGAACGATTCTGAGCTCGGCCGGCTCGAGGTTCTGATGGATGAAGCCGACACCGATTTGCTGAAATGGGTGATGGGGCAGGAGGCACCGCCCGCCTCGATCGACCGGGAGCTTCTCGACCGGCTGATCGCTTTCCGTGCGTTGGAGGCGGTGCACAAATGAGCATCAAACCTGAGCTGACTATGCCCCGTACGACCGTCATCTCCAACGTGCCCGATGGCATGCAGCCGATCGTTCTGGCGCGCCGCATCGAAGCGCAGCTCAAGGTACGACCCGACGCGCCGGTCAGTCTGGTGTTCGTGGCACGTGACGGCCGCCGGCTCGACCGGATGGCGGATATCCTCGGCCAATTGCTGCCTGGCCACCCGCTCCTGACACTGCCGGCGTGGGACTGCCTGCCCTATGACCGCGTGTCGCCGAACGGCGTGACGATCGCCGCCCGCATGACGGCGCTGTCGACGCTGGCGGGGGAGACCGAAAGGGGCGCGGTTGTGCTGACCACGATCAACGCCCTGATTCAAAAACTGCCGCCGCGCGATGTTGTCGCCGGTATGTCGTTCTCGGCAAAGGCTGGTCTGGTCGTCGACAGCGAGAGGCTCATCGCCTGGGCCGCCGGCAACGGTTATCTGCGCGTGCCAACTGTGCGCGAAACAGGTGAATTCGCGGTCCGTGGCGGGCTCATCGATCTATACCCGGCAGGGCTCGAGGCACCACTGCGGTTCGATTTCTTCGGCAAGCAGCTCGAAACCATCCGCACCTTCGATGCCGAGACGCAGCGGACCACCGGCAATCTCAAATCGATCGCGCTCGCCCCCATGAGCGAAGTGCTGCTCAATGAGGAAAGCATCCGGCGCTTCCGGGCCAATTATACCGTGGCGTTCGGCGGCAATACCGCGGGGGACCCGCTTTACGCCGCGGTGAGCGCGGGCCAGCGATTCCCCGGTGTCGAGCACTGGCTGCCGTTCTTTTACGAGGAGATGAACGGGCTCGCGGACTATGTGGGTGACGCGCCGTTCGTTTTCGACGACCAGTCGCGCGCCGCCTATACCGACCGGCAAACACAGATAAAGGACTACTACGAGGCGCGCGAGCAGGCGCGAACCGCCGCCAATGCCGCGACGGCCGGCGCGCCCTACAAGCCGATCGCACCCGATCTGCTCTACGAGACCAAAGATACTCCTTACGCACTCGCGACGGACGAGGTGGAACAGCTCTCGCCGTTCGTCACGCCTGATCCCACAGCCAAGGTCGAGGACGCTGGCGGGCGCCTTGCGCATAACTTTGCAGCAGAACGGCAGGCAACCGATCTCAACCTGTTCGAGGCCGTGGTCAACGTTCTGCAGCAGGAGCGGAAGGCCGGTCGCAAGAGGATCATCGCCTGCTGGTCCGAGGGTTCGCGGGACCGCATGGCGCAGGTGCTGAAGGATCACGGCCTTGCCAATCCGCGGATGGCGGAGAACTGGCGCGACGCCGAGACAACTTCGCCGGCCGCCACGGCGCTCGTGGTGCTCGGGCTCGAAAGCGGCTTTGCCACGGCTGAGATGCTGGTGCTCTCCGAGCAGGACATTCTCGGCGAGCGCCTGCTCCGACCGCAGCGGCGCAAGAAGGCATCGGATGCGCTGACCGAGGCCACGAGCCTCGCCGCTGGCGATCTCGTCGTCCATGTCGATCACGGTATCGGCCGCTTCCTCGGTCTCAAGGCAATCGAGGTTGGCGGGGCGCCGCATGATTGCGTCGAGATCGAGTATGCCGGCGGCAAGCTTTACCTGCCGGTCGAAAATATCGAACTTCTGTCACGCTATGGCTCTGAAGATACGGGCGTCCAGCTCGACAAGCTCGGCGGCGTGGCGTGGCAGGCCAAGAAAAGCAAGCTCAAAAAGCGCATCCGTGACATGGCGGAGCAGCTCATCAAGATCGCGGCGGCGCGGCTTTTGACCAAGGCAGAGCCAGTTGAACTGCCGTCCGGTGCCTATGAAGAGTTCGCCGCGCGTTTCCCCTATGAAGAGACCGAAGACCAGCTTGCCGCCATCGAGTCCGTCTACAGCGATCTGACGTCGGGCAAAGTCATGGACCGGCTGGTTTGCGGCGATGTCGGTTTCGGCAAGACGGAAGTGGGGCTGCGCGCAGCGTTCCTCGTGGCGCTATCAGGCAAGCAGGTCGCGGTGGTCGTGCCGACGACCCTTCTGGCGCGACAGCACTTCAAGACGTTCAAGGAACGCTTTGCCGGCCTGCCGGTGAAGGTGGCGCAGGCTTCGAGGCTCGTGTCGAGCGCCGAACTCAAGGCCACCAAGGAAGAGCTGGCCTCTGGGCAGGTCGACATCGTCGTCGGGACGCACGCCCTCCTGTCAAAATCCATCGAGTTCAAGAACCTGGGCCTCGTCATCGTCGACGAGGAGCAGCATTTTGGCGTCGCGCATAAGGAACGCCTCAAGGCGATGCGCGACAGCGTGCATGTGCTGACGCTGACCGCGACGCCGATTCCGCGCACGTTGCAGCTTGCGCTCACGGGCGTCCGTGACCTGTCGCTGCTGGCGACCCCCCCGGTCGATCGCCTCGCTATCCGAACCTTCATCTCGCCCTTTGATCCGCTGTCCATCCGCGAAGCGCTGCTGCGTGAAAAGTACCGCGGCGGTCAGGCTTTTTACGTCGTGCCACGCATCAAGGATCAGCCGGATATCGCCGAATTCCTGCGGACGCAGGTGCCGGAGGTGTCATTCGTCGTTGCCAACGGCCAGATGCCGGCGACCGAACTCGACGACATCATGAACAATTTTTACGACGGCAAGTTCGACGTGCTGGTGTCGACCACCATTGTCGAGTCTGGTCTCGATATTCCAAATGCCAACACACTGGTCGTGCATCTGGCCGACCATTTTGGACTGGCTCAGCTATATCAAATCCGTGGCCGCATCGGCCGGGCCAAGCAGCGGGCCTATGCGCTGTTCACTGTTCCGGCGGATCGCAAGATCACCGACACGGCGGAGCGGCGATTGACGGTACTACAGTCGCTCGAAAGCCTTGGGGCGGGTTTCCAGCTTGCCAGCCACGATCTCGACATTCGCGGCGCCGGCAATCTGCTTGGCGAGGAACAGTCGGGGCATATCAAGGAAGTCGGCTACGAGCTTTATCAGGCGATGCTCGAAGAAGCCGTGGCCTCGCTCAAGACCGGCGAGGAAGACTATGAGGACCGCAACGAGTGGAGTCCGCAGATTTCGCTCGGCATGCCGGTGATGATTCCCGAGCACTATGTGCCCGATCTGCAGGTCAGGATGCAGCTCTATCGCCAGCTCGGCGATCTCGCCGATGCGCGAGAAATCGATGCGGCCGGGGCCGAATTGATCGACCGGTTCGGGCCGTTGCCCGACGAAGTCGAGGCGCTGCTCAAGGTCATCCTGATCAAAGCGCTCTGCCGCGCGGCCAACGTCGAGAAGGTCGAAGCGGGGCCCAAGGGAGCGGTTGTTACTCTCCGGCACAATGAGTTCTCGGATCCCGCCGGGCTAGTGCGGCTCATCGCCGATCCGGGTGTTCACGCGCGAATTAAGCCAGATCAGAAAATAGTCTTTGCGCGAGACTGGCCAAAAGCCGAGGCAAGGCTTAAGGGAACGGCCGCAATTTTGTCGCGCCTTGCTGCTCTTGCAGAAGGTGCTGTTACCGCTACAACACTCGCCCGATAATGCTTTGCAAACGCCGTTTCGGTCATGTTATTGCCGGAATTCAGCCCTTGAACGGCGGCGTTCCTGACGTATGCCGTCCGAACAAAATAATTCCAAGGATAGCCTAATGACCCTTAAGAACTATCTCGTTGCCGGCTTCCTGGCCGCCGCACTAAGTGCGACCATGGGCGCAACGGGGGCGCAGAGCGCGGGCGCCGCGAAGCCTGCTGCTCCGGCAGCCGCTGCGGCTCCCGCCGCCGATGCCAATGCTCCCGCTCCGGCGTCGTCGACGACGGGGCTGCCGCAGGATCAGAGCACCGCTGCTAACCGGCCGGCCGCGCAGAACTGGCTAAAGGTCTGCGATCCGATTCCGGCCGGACAAAAGGCTGCGGGGCAAAAGGCGTGCATCCTCCGTCAGGTGGTGGTTGCCAACAACCAGTTCCTCGGCTCGTTCCTGCTGCGCGACGATCCGGGCCAGCAGAGCCGCCTGCTCGCGGTGGCCGCGGTGCCGCTCGGCGTACTTTTGCCGTTCGGCCTTACCTGGCAGATCGACGGTCAGAAGCCGATTCGCGTGCCCTATATGTTGTGCGACCCGCAGTCCTGCGCGAGCCAGCTCGTGATCAACGAGCAGTATGTGGCAGCGCTCAAGAAGGGCCAAACCCTCAGCCTCATCGCCAAGAACCGCGCCAACAAGGATTTGGTCATCAACATCAATCTCGGCGGCTTCGGCACAGTTTATGACGGTCAGGCTGCGCTGACCTTCGACGAATTTCGCAAGGACACGACTGGTGGCGCTGCGCTGGAGCAGCAGTTGCAGGACCGTGCCGAGCAGCTTCGCAAGCAGCTTGGCGGTACGCCTGACGCACCGGCCGACAACAGTTCGACGGCCCCCTCTCCGGCGCCGGCCACGCCGTCGAACTAAGGCCAAGCTGACATTCCGGTTTTAAGGGGCGCTTCGGCGCCCCTTTTACTTTGGACTAGCGCCGGCCCATGCCGGCAGCGATTGCCTGGCGGCGCAGGCCGGGTACGAGCTTCAGGGCCCAGAGGCCGCCAGCCCGTATGGCCTGGGCTGGCAACATCTCGCCGAGCAGAGAGCGGAATAGGGCGTCTACCACTGTCCCTGTCCGCGCAAGGTCGCCGGCGCGCCGATGCGCATAGTCGTCGCTCAACTCATTCGCCCAGCCCGACTTGCCCGTATCGAAGTCGATAACGGCGGCTGAGAGGTCTGCGACATCCCGCAGTCCGAGGTTGAGACCTTGTGCTCCGATCGGCGGAAAGGCATGGGCAGCCTCGCCAACCAGCACGACCCCGTTTGTTCCCGCCTTGGTGACGGCAAGGGTGCTCAGCGGAAAGACGAAAGCCGGACCGGCCAGTTCAATATTGCCGAACAGCCCCTGGGACTTGTCGCGGAATATCGTCGTCAGCACTTCCGGCCCGCCTGCCTTGGCCTCTTCGAGTACCGCACGGTCATCGATCCAGACGAGGTTGGTCCGCGCGGCACCGGCGGGGACGAGGGTGAACGGCCCATGGGGATAGTGAAATTCGACGGATTGGTCGCCAAGCGGCCGGGTCAGCGACAAGTCGCAGACCAGCGCCGCCTCGCTGAATTTGTGCTCGCGGACGCCAATGCCGGCGGCGGCGCGGACGGTGGAGTTCTTCCCATCCGCGCCGACGAGGAGAGTTGCCTCGATCGTTTCATCAGCGCCGAGCGAAAGCAGTGCGCCAGCTTCGTTGACCGTGATTGCAGTGGCCGGACGGGGCAGGGTGGTGAGGTTCGGGAATTTGGCGGCCACCGCCTCAAAGGCTTCGGCGAGCGCGATGTTGGCAAAATTCCAGCCGAATGCATCAAGCCCGGCCTCGGCGCTTGTGAACAGCGTTTCGGGCGCCCGGATCAGCCGTGGCGTTGCGTCGATGATCCTGATTTGCCGCAAGGGATGGCCGAGTACGGTGGGATCGCCAACGACGCCGATCTCGCGAAGATAATCCACCGCCGGCATCATCAGCGCCGATGTACGCCGATCGGGCGGAGCCGTCGGCGCGAGGTGCGCCGTGCGCAGCCCGGCTCGCGCGACAGCAATTGCCGCGGCGCGACCCGCAAGGCCGCCGCCGACAATAACGGCGTCGAAGCGGGTCGCGGTCATTCGGCGGGCGCCGGTGCAACGTTTCCCCGGCTCTCGCTCGGCATCACAACACTGCCGAGATAGGAGCCGATGAACATCGCGACGAGATAAATCCAGAGATTGTTCGGCAGAAAGGCAATCAGCGCGATCGCCGGCCCCGGGCAGATGCCGGACATACCCCAGCCGACGCCGAATAAAGCTGCGCCGATGACAAGCGGGCGATCGATCTTAGTGAATGCCGGCTCGTGGAAACTTTTATCGAACAGCGGCGCATTCCGACGCTTGCCGATGCGGACGGCGATAAACATCACGACCAGCGCACCGCCCATGACAAAGGCAAGGCTTGGATCCCAACCGCCGGAAGGGATCGAGCCGAAATCGAGGAAACGCAGAACCTTCAGCGGATTGATCATCTGCGAGACATAGAGGCCAGCGCCGAACAGCAGGCCGCTCAGCGCTGCCGTCGCGAGATAGGGTAGTTTTAGGGAGATGGCCATCAGACGATCCTCGTCACCGCGACCGTAACGATCGCCACGCCGAAAAACACCGCCACGGCGACCAGCGACCGAACCGACAGCCGGGCGAGGCCGCAGACGCCATGCCCGGATGTGCAGCCATTGCCGATTTTCGTGCCGAGGCCGGTCAGCAAGCCAGCGACCGCCAGCCAAACCGGCGTCGGAATAGCCGTCCAGGCGGGCGCTGAAACGAGGGCGGCAGGCTTCCCCGCCGGTCCGCCGATGCCGAGGCCGGGCACCAGATAGGCGGTCACCAGCCCGCCGATGACGAGCGCGACCAGGAAAGTGATACGCCAGACAGCCGTCTGCGCGGGCGGCAACAATTGGCCGAATATCCCGGAGATACCAGCGATGCGGCCGTTACCGAGCCAGAGCAGCGCAGAGGCGAGGCCGATCAAACCGCCGCCAATCAGCGCGGGAATAGGGGTGAATGCGTCCATTTGGGCATTTCTTTCGTGACGAAACGCTAGATATATCAAACGGCTGGCGGCTCAACCAGTTTCAGGCAGGCCATTTCCTGCTACGCCGGGAGCCGGGCGTAGAAAAGCCAACCTTGTCGCTTTTCGGTGAACCACGGCTTCCTTGCGAGCGCTTACGCCCCTAGATATAGGCGCCCACGACCCCATTTGGAGCCGCGCATGCTTGCCCTGTTGACCGATCCTTCTGCTTGGATCGCCCTTGGCACCCTCACCGTCCTCGAGATCGTTCTCGGCATCGACAACATCGTATTTATCTCCGTGCTGGTGTCGCGGTTGCCGAAAGCGGCGGCCGAGAATGCGCGGCGCATCGGCCTGCTGCTGGCACTGGCCTTCCGGATACTGCTGTTGCTGGTGCTCAGTTGGCTGATCGGGCTGACACAGCCGGTGATTTCCGCCTACGGGCTCGACCTTTCGTGGAAGGACCTGATCCTCATCGGTGGCGGTGCATTCCTGCTCTACAAGGCCACGCACGAGATGCATAAGGCCGTTGAGGAGGGGGGCGACGAAGCGCCAAAGCCGGCGGTCGGCTCGTTTGCCGCGATTATTGCGCAGATCATAGTAATCGACCTGGTATTTTCCATCGACTCGATCGTGACGGCCATCGGCATGGCGCAGCACGTCGAGGTGATGATCGCGGCTGTAATCATCGCCGTCGCAATCATGTATATCGCCTCTGGGCCCGTCGCTGGCTTTATTGCGCGGCACCCGACCACCAAGATGCTGGCCCTGGCGTTCCTCCTGATGATCGGCATAGCGCTGGTTGCCGACGGGCTCGGGTTCCATATCGACAAGGCGTATATCTACGCTGCCATGGCGTTCTCCACCGCCGTCGAGGCCATCAACATTTTTGCCCGGCAGCGTCAGGGCAAAGCCAGAGCAGAAACGGTGGTTCCTGCGTCGGCGGCAGCCATTGCCGCCACCGCAGCCTCACCCGCTCCGAAACGAAAGGCGAAATCGAACCCAGCTTCGCGCGCTCAATCACGCCCGAAATCGGCGCCCAGACCTAAGTCCCGCTAGCGCGACAGTGCCGCTGGACAGGCTGGAGGCGAAAAGCTAAAGCCGGACGCACGGGTGGATGGCAGAGCGGTTGATTGCACCGGTCTTGAAAACCGGCGGGCGTGCAAGCGTCTCGGGGGTTCGAATCCCTCTCCACCCGCCACTCTGAATAACTGAGCTTTTGGCGCGCTTGACCTAAAGGCGAGTGCCCCGGCCCGTGGCGAGCCGGAGCAAGTTTGCATTAGTCGCCGACCCACACGACCGTATCCGTGTCGTTGTCGATCAGGACCGGCTGGTCATTGACGTAAACATAGGAATAGCGGTCGTCTGACGGCACCGGATAGAGGTGCAGGCCGTGGCCGACCCGATAGCCGGGGCGGATGTCGCCATCATAGGCAATCGAGGCTTCGCGGTGAGCCCGAGCATAGTCCTGGGCGTCGCTGGAAACGCCGGCGCCGACACTAGCGCCGACGACCCCGCCTACGACTGCGCCCACGGGGCCCGCGATAAAGAAGCCGGCGGTGGCGCCTGTTGCAGCGCCTGCGCCGCCGCCAACGACGGCACCGCTGTCAGCGGCAAGAATTGGGGTAACGCTGCCTAGCGCGAGGATAGCTGCGGCGAGGCCGCCAAGAGCAAGTTTGCGCATCGGAGTTCTCCTTGAGTTGACTAAGGATGCCCTGACCAACGGGTCGACTCCGCGATTGTTCCGATAAAATGCCAGCCATGCGGTACGGGTTTTGAGGGAACCGGATGGGTAGGCTCGCGTTTGCGCGCCGGCCAGGCGGCACCGCTCTCCCGCATCGCTAAAAATAATAACTTGAATTTTGTAGTCATATTAAATATCGAGGGTTGAGCGCTGCGGCGGATTGGCCCGGCGTCGTTTGGAAATCGTCCACCCAGCGAGGGCGCGGCCACGGCCCCGCCAAGCCAGGCAGACCCTTATATCTGGGGGCATGTATGGCTTTTAGGACTTATCGCTGGGCGTTGCTGACCGGCACGGCGCTATTGGGGCTGGCGGTGGGGCCGGCATTGGCGCAGCAGACCAAGACAGAGGCGGCTGATTGCAAGACCGACGCGAAGGGCGCCGTCGATCCGAATTGCGCCCCGGCCAGCAAGCAGGCGGCTGTCGCCAAGGGTTCAACTTATCTCACGCCGCTGGTGGTCAGCGGCAATGCTGATGCGGGCGGGGTGGGCGATCCCTACGCCACGCCGAAGGCGGTAAGCACGGTTGGCCCGGACGAAATCAACCAGTTCGGCGGCCAAAATCTCGATGACGTGCTGCGTACGCAGCCTGGCGCCTTCACCCACGACAACCCGCAGAACCCTGGTCTCGCGGTGAACATCCGCGGCATGGACAGCTATAGCCGCGTCAACATGGAGATAGACGGCGCAAGGCAAAACTTCCGCTTCACCGGACACGACGCAGCGGGCATGACCTTTGTCGATCCCGCAATGCTCGGCGGCGTCGATATTACGCGCGGTGCGGTGGACGGCGTCGGCGGCGCAGGTGCGCTGGCGGGTGTTGCCAACTTCCGCACGCTCGATGTCGACGACCTCATCAAGGATGGCAAGGACTACAGCGGGTTCACCTCGATCACGGCGGGCACGAATGGCGATGGGGTTTCTGAAGCCGCAGCGGCCGCATACCGCGTAAACGACACGTTTGCCGTGCTCGGCGCGATCAGCAAGCGTAATCCGTGGGACTACGACAACAGCGAGGGCGAGACCGTTCAGAACACCGCCCAGGATATCATCTCGGGCCTGGTGAAGGCTGAGATCACGCCGACGCTCGATTCAAAATTCACCGTCAGCGGCCTCATCTACAACGACAATTTTGCCGCGAACGGCTACCAGCAGACGGTCAATAATCAGACCTATTCGGCCAAGTACGACTACACCCCGGCCGACAACCCACTCGTCGATCTGCACGCCGGCATCTATTACAACGCGACCCGGATGCAATACACGGGCATCGAACCGAATAGCCCGTTCACCCAGCCACCCTACACGCTGCCCCCCTACAACAGCATTGATTGGCTTCCCGACGTTGGCCGCGTGATCGACGACCGGAGCTGGGGCGTCAATGCGACGAACACGTCGCGCGGCCAGATCGGCGATTTCGGCATCAAGTCGACCTACGGCTTCGAGTATTCCGGCGACAACGCCGAGGTCACCAACGCGAACAGCCTGCCGGGCGTCAATCCGAGCGGCAACGCTACGATTGCCAGCGTCTTCTCGGCGACCACCGTCAGTCGCGGCATCGTCGATCTGACCGGCGGGCTCCGCTACGACTACTATTCCGCCAACGGCAACGTGCCGCTGAGCGACGCCAATGCCGATCCGACGTTTAGCGGGCCAGCGAGCCTGTCAATCGGCCGGCTCGATCCGAGCGTGACGCTGGCACTGAACCCGACGGACTGGTTCCAGCCCTACGTTTCGTATTCGCAGACCTTCCGTCCGCCTACAGTGAGCGAACTCTTCACGGGCGGCGAGCATCCCGGCGGCTTCGTGGTGTTCGGCGCCAATCCCAATCTCCAGCCGGAGACCGCTGACAACTGGGAGATCGGCGCCAACTTCCGCCGCGACGACCTCATCACCGCGGGCGACAGCCTGCGCTTGAAGGCTGACTATTTTTACAGCAGCGTCGACAACTACATCACCGGCAACCTGTTCCCGACTGGCGCCATGGGCCCGTTCGGCCCCGTCTACGGCTCTTATTTCGTCAACAATCCGGGCATCACCCACGTCCAGGGCGTCGAGCTGCAGGCAGCTTACGATGCCGGCCGCTATTTCGCCGGCTTGAGCTACACGCACACGACCAACGACCTGCCACCAACGATCGGGCTTGGCGTGGTGAGCTACACCCCTTCGGATGTCTTCACCGGCACAATCGGTGTGCGTCTGCTCGAACAGCAAAACCTGACGCTCGGCGCCCGACTTTATGCGGTGAGCAACACCAACCAGGGGCTCGATTCCGAGACGCTCGAACCACTCGCGCCGCTACCCGGCGACAACCTCGTCGACCTCTTCGCCAACTACAAATTCGACAACGGACTCGAGATCGGCGCCAACGTCTCCAACGTCTTCGACGTCAGCTATTCGCCGTCGTTGAGCACGACCCCCGACCTCGATCCAGCGGGCGGTACTGGTCGTGGCCGGACGTTCGAGTTCACCGCCAAGGCATCGTTCTAAGAACGCGCAACAGGAAACCCGCCCCGTGAAGACAGATGAACTGATACGCCGCCCGCCCGTCGCGGTTGCAGCTCCTCGCCGGGTCGATCGGACTGGCATCCGACGGCTCGACAGTTCGGATCTGTTCGCGGGTGCTACCGAAATCGAGATCGCGCACGAAAGCGCGGTCTACCGCCTGAAAATTACCCGGCAGGGCAAGCTCATTCTCAACAAGTAGGATTTTGCGAGTGAACGTGATGACGGTTCTGGACCCCTCGGACATCCGGGCAAAGCGGCGCGACAACCCGAAAATGCGTGAGCGCGATTTCGCACGCATCCACCGGATTCCCGAAGCAGCGCTGGTCGCAGCGCATGTGGGGGATGGGGTGGTCCGTCTCAACTGCGATGTGAGCGCGGTGCTCAACGGCCTGCCGGCGCTGGGCGAGGTCATGGCGCTTACTCGCAACGAAAGCGCAGTGCACGAAAAGATAGGCCGCTATGAGGGGATCACCGTTGGTGCCGAGACGGCACTCGTGCTCGGCGAAGAGATCGACCTGCGCATCTTCCCATCCCGGTGGAAGCATGCGTTTGCGGTCAGTAAGCGCGATGAGGGCGGCCCGCTCCGTCACTCCCTGCAGTTCTTCGATGCCGCTGGCGAAGCCGTACACAAGGTGCACCTGCGTGAAGCTTCCGACCTCGTCGCGTTCACGGCGCTGATCGAGCGGCTGGCAGCAGCGGAGCAAAGCGAGACGATCCCGAAAGTCGTGGTTGAACCGACGCAGAAGATTGGCAGCCCAGCAGGCCGTGATGAGTTGAACCGGGCCTGGCGCGCGCTCACCGATACCCATCAGTTTTTCGGCATGCTGAAGCGGCTGAACCTCGATCGGCTCGGTGCGCTGCGCATGGTCGACCGCGATCTTGCCTGGCCGCTTGCTGCGACCGGTGTTGAGCAGGGACTACGCGATGCCGCAGCCATCGAGCTGCCGATCATGGCTTTCGTCGGCAATCCCGGCTGCATCCAGATTCACTCAGGAGCAGTTCAGAACATTCAGTTGATGGGCCCCTGGCTCAACATTTTCGACGAGACCTTCCATCTCCATCTGCGGTTGGACCACATCACCGAGCTCTGGGCTGTGCGCAAGCCGACCAAGGATGGATTTGTTACCTCGGTCGAGGCGTATGGCGCCGACCGCTCGCTGATCATCCAGTTCTTCGGCGTTCGCCATGAGGGCGTCGATGAGTTGCCGGCGTGGCGCAAACTCGCCCAGGGCCTGCCGAAACTCGAGGCTGTGCCCGCATGAGCCCGATACGTTTCTTCATAACCGCGCTCGTGGTCGTCGCTATCGGCGTTCCGGCCTATGCCGATGATCCGCTGGCGAAGATCACGCCCTTCAAGGATTCTTCCCGCATCGTCTCGATTGGTGGGTCGCTGACCGAGATCGTCTATGCGCTGGGCGAGGAGAGCCACCTCGTCGCCCGCGACACGACCGGCAACTATCCGCCCGCCGCGCTGAAGCTGCCTGACGTCGGTTATATGCGCGCGCTGTCGCCGGAAGGCGTGCTCTCCGTCAATCCGACCGGCATCCTGGCGATTGCGGGCAGCGGTCCAGCCGACGCGCTGTCGCTGATCGGGAAATCGGGAATTCCGTATGACGAAATCCCAGAGTCCTTCTCGCATCAGGGCATCCTCGACAAGGTGCTGGCGGTTGGTCGGGCACTCGGCGCTGACGACAAGGCGAAGGCGCTGGCGGCAAAGCTCGACGCTGATCTGACAGCCGCGGAGGGCCTGACCAAAGGGTTAGCCGAGGCCAATCGCAAGCGTGTGCTGTTCGTGCTGTCGCTGTCGGGCGGGAAGATCCTCGCTTCAGGCAGCGGCACCGCCGCCGATGGCATCATCGGCTTGGCCGGCGGCGTCAATGCCGTCACCGGCTACGCGGGCTACAAGGCCATCGGCAGCGAGGCGGTCATCGCCGCAAGGCCGGACGTCATCCTGTTGATGGACAATGCCGGCGACAGGTCCGCGACGACAGCCCAATTGCTGGTCGATCCAGCAATCGCCCTCACGCCGGCCGGCAAGAACAAAGCAGTCATCGTCATGGATGGAGAATACCTCCTCGGTTTTGGCCCTCGCACCCCGGCCGCGGTCCGCGATCTCGCAGAGAAGATCTATGGCGACCAACTGGCCAACAAGTGACGCTGTGACCAGCCTGGCACAGTCCCTTGCGGTCGGCAGTTCCACCGGCGACCGCAGCGCAGCTGGCCGTCTGGGTCTGGTTGTGATTGTTCTGCTGTTGGTCGCCGCGGCCGGCATCAGCGTGACCACCGGCGCCTCCGACGCCTCGTTTGGCCACGTCGTCGCAAGCTGGCTTGGCCATGCGAACGCTGCCGATGCGAGCTTGACGCGCGACCGCATTATCATCATGGACATCCGCCTGCCACGGATGGTTCTCGGTGCGCTGGTCGGAGCGGCGCTCGCTGTCTCGGGTGCGATCCTGCAGGGCCTGTTCCGGAACCCGCTGGCCGATCCCGGCCTCGTCGGCGTTTCATCCGGGGCAGGGCTTGGCGCGGTGTTGGTGATTGTGCTTGGCAGTGCTCTGCTCGGACCGCTCTTCGCCGTCGCAGGCCTCTATGCCTTGCCTTTTGCGGCCTTTCTTGGCGGCCTCGCCTCGACGTTCCTGCTCTATGGCATCGCGACCCGCCGAGGCCAGACGGCGATCGCCACCATGCTGCTCGCCGGCATCGCGCTCGGCGCGCTTGCAGCCGCGCTGACCGGCCTGCTGGTCTACCGCGCCAACGATACGCAACTGCGGGACATCACCTTCTGGAGTCTCGGTTCGCTCGCCGGATCGGACTGGACTAAGGTGCTCGCCGCTGGTCCGTTCATGGCGCTGGCACTCGCCGCTACGCCTTTCCTCGCCAACGGCCTTAATGCGATGAGCCTTGGTGAAGCCTCTGCGTATCACCTCGGCGTGCCGGTACAGCGGCTAAAGGCGATCGCGATTTTTGCGGTTGCAGGCGCAACGGGCGCCGCGGTCGCCGTATCGGGCGGTATCGGTTTTGTCGGCATCGTCGTGCCGCATCTGCTCAGGCTCACCATCGGGCCGGATCATCGTTTGCTGCTGCCGGGCTCGGCACTGCTCGGCGCAAGTTTCCTGCTTGTTGCCGACGCCATCAGCCGTTCCATTGCCGCGCCGGCTGAACTGCCGATCGGCATCGTGACAGCCATGGTCGGCGGGCCATTCTTCCTTTGGCTACTGCTCCGGCGCCGCGGCTTGCTCGGGACATGACGATGCTTGCCGCGCGAAATCTTTCGGTACGGCTTGCCGGTGCGAAAATTCTCGACACCGTCGACTTCGTTGCGGCGGCTGGCGAGGTCACGGCAATCATCGGCCCCAACGGTTCGGGCAAAACGACACTGCTGCGGGCGCTGTCAGGCGAATTGCCCGTCGCAGGTGATGTCGCACTGAACGGCAGTGATATCCGAAACCTGAAACCGTGGCAGGCCGCGGCGCTGCGGGCGGTGCTGCCGCAGGCAACGGTTCTCGCATTCCCATTCACTGTGCGCGAGGTAGTGCGGCTAGGCCTCGCCGCCGGTGGGGCAGGCGTTCCATCAGCAATGCTGGAACGCCTGCCCGAAGTGGCCCTCGAGCGCGTTGACCTAGCCGGCTTTGCAGGGCGTATGTATCAGGACCTTTCCGGCGGGGAGCAGCAGCGCGTGCAGTTGGCACGCGTGCTCTGTCAGGTATGGACGCCGGTTCTCGATGGCGTGCCGTGCTGGCTACTGCTGGACGAGCCCGTATCGAGCCTCGATATTCGGCACCAGCTCTTGGTCATGAATATCGCGCGGGACTTTGCCGATGCGGGCGGGGGCGTCGTCGCCGTGCTGCACGACCTCAATCTCGCGAGCCTATTTGCCGACCGCGTGGTCGTCATGGATCGCGGCAAGGTGGCAGCGAACGGAACCGCCGCGGCGGTGCTCGTCGACGATGTTCTGGCTCGCGTCTTCGGCTGTGACCTTCGTGTCGGGATGCTGCCCGCGCCGGGCATTCCGTTCGTCTTGCCGCACGCCGCGCTTTCGCAAAATCCGATCGGGAGATCATGATGAACCATTTTGTAGTCGGCGCGCTGACCGCGTTTGCTTTGCTGCCCGCCGCCGCCTTTGCCGATGACGCCCCGCCGTCTCCTACCGGCCACCTGAAGCTTGAGCTGAACGCCCTCCAGCCGGTCGACAAGGCCTGTCGCGTCACCTTCCTCGCGACCAATGGGCTCGCTGCCTCGCTCGACAAGGCGACCTTCGAGCTTGCCGTGTTCGGCACAGATAGCGCGATCTCTCGCGTCGTTTCGGCTGACTTCAAGGGGCTGACGACCGGCAAGACTAAGGTGCTGCAGTTCGACCTCAAGGACCTGGGCTGCGACGGCATCGGCCGTGTGCTGGTCAACGACGTCACCGCCTGTGGCGGACCGGGGATTGCGCCAGGCGCGTGCCTTGCGGGGCTGGAGACGTCCACCCGCACCAGGGTGACCTTCGGTCAGTGAGATGACGGCGGATCAGCCGATGCGGGCGGCGCTGTCCGGCTCGCTCCTGCTGCATGGCGCGCTGCTCGCCGCGGCACTGCTCTGGCTGCGCCCTCCGGTACCGGCCGATCAGCTCAATCTCGAGTCGATCGCCGTCAATATCGTCAACATCGACACTGCGTCGACCGATGCCGACACCACGACGAAGAGCGATGCGGTCGCAACGACTGTCGCGGCCGGCGTCAGGTCCGTCGCGGGGGACAGTGTGACGCAGCAAGAGACAGCAGATGCGTCGGCCGTTGTGCAGGAGACGATAGAGGCGGTGGCCAACGAGGCGGGGACGCCCGTTGCAGCACCTTCAGCGGTTGCCGCAAACGCCGAGCCTATGGGCACATCGCAGGCGGTGCCGGTCGGGGGATCGTCCGTGGTTCCAGAGGCAGCCCTGCTAATCAGTGCTTCAACCCCGGCTGCTGTTCCGGCGGCGGTCCCGGAGCTTGCGGTGACAGCTTCCGCCGATAGCGCTGACGTGGCTCAGGCACAGGCGGTACCAGTTCAGCCTGCCGTGACGCCTGCGCCATCCCCATCGCTGCCAGCTGAGCCCACTCCGGCGGTTACCGTGCAGGTGGCCGCCCTGCAACAGGTGGTCGCGACTGCCGATGCGGCTGCGAGACGGACTGATCCTGAGTCGACATCTCATAAGCCCGTGCCGACAAAACCCACGCCGCAGACGCAATTGCCGACCGCGCGGCCACCCAAACCAAGTCCGCGTCAGAGCGAAGCCTCGAGCGGCTCAGGCGGACGCAGCGCTGCCGATGCCAGGGCCGCAGATCCGGCGCGCGGTGGGGCCGGGCGCATCGATGCGGGCGGCACGGCAGCGGACAGCCGATATCCCGGCTTAATCCAGGCGAGGCTCAGGCAGGCGCTGCGCTTTCCCGCCGGCGCCCATCGGGCGAGTGGCGAGGTGCAGGTCCAGTTCACGGTGCTCGCCAGCGGCGCGGCCAGTGGCGCTTCTGTAGTGGTAAGCTCAGGGTCGGCCGTACTCGATCAGGCGGCGCTAGATACAATCCGCCGCGCCGCGCCGTTCCCACCGATTCCGCAGGAGGCCGGCCGCTCAAGCTGGCCGTTCGTAATGCCCCTTCGATTCAGGCGGTAGCGGACTCGATGCGCCTCCAAAGTTGCCGCGACCCGGGCAACACGTTAGGTCTGTTGCCAGAATTGAGTTCGGGCGGCGTTGGGAGTGGAGACGTCGATGGCTGAAGCCGAAGTTTTCCCGCCGCCATTGATCCTGCCGTTGGGCGATCGAAGCCTACTTGTCCGCTTTGGCAACACCCTGTCGGACGAGGCCAATCGCGCCGCTATTGCATTCGGGCGCCGCCTCGACGAGCGATTGCCGGATGGCGTTAGCGAAATCGACCCTAACCTCGTCTCGGTGTTGCTGAAATACGATCCGGAGCGCACGGATTTCGAGCGGCTGGCGGGCGAGGTACGTCTGCTCATATCGGCGCCGACGGCAATCGACGATGTTGCAGCGACTACCCACCGAATTGCCGTCCGTTTCGGTGGTGATGATGGCCCTGATCTTGAGGCGGCGGCGGCGGTCCTCAACATGACACCGGACGCGTTCGTTGCCACCCACAATGCCTCAGTCCTGCGCGTGCTGACCATCGGCTTTGCGCCGGGCTTCGCCTACTGCGGCTTTCATCCGGAGGCGTTTCGTCTGCCGCGCCGCACGGAAGTCCGGCCGCCGATGCCGCCCGGTAGCGTCCTCTTCGCGGCCGGGCAGACGGCAATCACCTCGACGTCCATCCCGACGGGCTGGCACGTCATCGGCCGGACCGATTTCCGCAATTTTGATTCCGCAGCTGACCCGCCAACGACGCTCCGCGAGGGAGATCGGGTCATCTTCGAAACGGTTGCCTAGTGACCGCCCTGATCCGCATCATCCGCGCCGGCCCGATGGCAACGATCCAGGACGCCGGCCGGTTTGGCGCGCTGCATCACGGCATCAGCGCGTCGGGACCGATGGATCGCGGCGCGTTCGAGCGGGCGGGCGGGCCGCTCGCTAACGCGGGCGCGGAGGGCATCGAATTCACGCAAGCCGGGCT
>Ga0268266_10000476_pt1 | contig 57801 bp, 36 predicted proteins | sample KBSS13metaG_FD_190356 | JGI IMG/M metagenome (GOLD analysis project Ga0268266, IMG submission 190356) | Switchgrass rhizosphere microbial communities from Kellogg Biological Station, Michigan, USA - KBS S1-3 metaG (SPAdes) (version 2) | ecosystem: Host-associated > Plants > Roots > Rhizosphere...
TTGTATTCGTAGGTGACTTTGGGCCCGTATGTCCTGCCGCCCTTTGAGCCGGAATGTGAAGTCACTTCAGTATCAAGCACCACGGCCGGAACGGGCAGGTAGTTTTTGAGTCGCCGCGCCTGCACGATCGCCATGCCCGCGCCGATGGCCACGAACAATCCTCCCACGCCGGCAAAGACCAGTCCGCCCAGCCCGCCGTTATCGTCAGCCAGAATAAACATGTCCGATAACCCCACCTTAACTCTACTCGAAGATTCATCGACGAAGAATCGGCTGTTAACTCGAAATGAAATTGCTTCCACGGAACGCGGGTCATACGATTTGCACTATGGCGAGGCGTGGACGAGCAGGCACATCGAAGAAGACGACCCGAGAAATCACAGGCTCCGGCACCGCGACTGGCGGATCGCTGGCGATCGGAGCGCAGTCGGGCGATGAAGCGCGCGCCGACGTGAGCGGTCCGCGACCCATCGGTGGGCCCAGCAGTGGCGCCACAGAGCGCCCGAGCGATCGCACGCCGACCGAACCGATCAACCACGTGACCGAGGCAGCCGCCGCCGCGCCGCAGGTTTTTACGCCGCAGCCGGAGCCGATCATCTCCGGCAGCAGCGGCGGCTCGACGGCGGAACAGGACGCCCCGTCCGCCAACGCTCCCAACTCCGCGCCGCCGCTCGATGTCTCGCGCCAAGCCCACCCGCCGCTGCTGTTTGAAGTCGGCTGGGAAGTCTGCTGGCAGCTGGGCGGTATTTACACCGTTCTGCGCAGCAAGATCTCCGCGATGCAGAAACGCTGGGGCGATCGCTACACACTCATCGGCCCGTACAACCCGGTGACTGCCGCCCGCGAATTTGACGAGCTTCCCGCTGAAGAACCGTACGCCGGGGCCGTGCAGGATCTGCGCAATCAGGGCATCCCCGTCCATTACGGCCGCTGGCTGGTGCCCGGCCGGCCGCGCGTCATCCTGCTCGATTACCGTGCGCGGTTTAATCAGCTCGACAGCGACAAGTACACGATCTGGAAAGACCACGGCATCAGCAGCTACTCCAGCGACGGGGAAGTGAACGAGGTCGTGGCGTTCGGCATGGTGTGCGCGGAGTTCATGCGGCTCATGACCGAACACGTGCGCGACCGCCCGATCCTGGCGCACTTTCATGAATGGATGGCCGGCGTTGCCGTTCCGCGGATCGCGCACCTCAATCTGCCGATCGCGACGGTCTTCACCACGCACGCCACGCTGCTGGGCCGATACATCGCCGGCGAGAACCCGCATTTTTACGAGCACCTGCCGTTCCTGAATCCCGATGCTGAGGCCGCCAAGTACAACATCACCCCGCGGTTCCAGATCGAACGCGCCGCGGCTCACGCCAGCACCGTGTTTACCACGGTGAGCGAAGTGACCGCGACCGAAGCCGAGCACCTGCTCGGCCGCACGATCGACCGTCTGCTGCCTAACGGCCTGAACATCCAACGCTTCGCCGCGCCGCACGAATTCCAGGCGATGCACAGCCAGTACAAAGAACGCATCAACGAGTTCGTGATGGGCCATTTCTTCCCGGCCTACACGTTCGATCTCGACAAGACGATCTACATCTTCACGTCCGGCCGCTACGAGTACCGCAACAAGGGGATGGACCTGTTCATCGAAGCGCTCCACCACCTCAACCAGCGGCTGAAGCACGTGCCGGATCGGCCGACCATCGTCGCGTTCATTATTACGCGGGCGCCCACGCGCAACATCAACGTGGGCGTGCTGCAGAACCAGTCGATGTTCGACGATTTGCGTAGCTGGTGCACGGAGCTTGAGACGCGAATGGGCAACCGCCTCTTCCGCACGGCCGCCCTCGGCAAGCTGCCGACGTTTGAAGACCTGATCAACGAAGACTCGATGGTGCGGCTGAAGCAAAGCATCCACGCCTGGCGCAATGGCCGCCAGCCTCCGATCGTTACCCACGACCTGGTCGACGACAGCAACGACGCGGTGCTCAAACACCTGCGCCACCGCAACCTGATCAACAACGCGGACGACCCCGTGAAAGTGGTCTTCCACCCCGAGTTCGTCACGCACACGAGTCCCCTGCTGAGCCTTGAGTACGAACAATTCGTTCGCGGCTGCCACATGGGCATCTTCCCCAGCTACTACGAGCCGTGGGGCTACACGCCGATGGAAACCATCGCGCTGGGATTGCCCGCCGTCACATCGGATTTGTCCGGCTTTGGCGCTTACGTCAACCGCAACATCCCCGACAACGACAGCGACGGCATCTGCGTACTGAACCGCCTGACGCAGAGCTTCGACCAAACCGTCGAGGGGCTGGTCAATCACCTGATGAGCTTCGCGAAGCTCAATCGCCGCCAGCGCATCGAACTGCGCAACAAGGTGGAACGCGTGAGCGAAATGTTCGACTGGTCGCAGTTGGTCAGCCGCTATCACGACGCCCACGAGCTCGCGCTCGAACGCCTGACCGCCGGCAAGAAGGCCGGGAAGTTTGAATTGCGGATGGTGTGAACCGTCCGCCAATCGCACGATTGCTCTAGGGTTTGGTCTTTAGATTCTTATCCAGAAACGCCAGCACGCGCGGAATGAGCTCGCGCTGCGCTTCCACGCTCCACGAAATCGGCACGTGGTCCATATCCGCGCCGACGATGTACTCAGCCTGCTTGCCGAGTCGCCGCAGTGACGCGAGCAGCGGCGGGCCCTGGTTCTTGGAGATGTCGTCGGCGTCGCCCTGCAGCACCAGCAGCGGGCAATCCAGCTTGTTCAGTGCGTACAGCGGCGAGTTGTCGATGTAGCGCTGCGTCTTTTCCCACACTGTGGCGTTCATTAAGCCTTGGCCGCCTTCGACCCACCCGGAGAGCATGGAGTCGTCTGTATCCGCTCGCGGCAGGTCGTAGATGCCGTTGGCGACGATGGCGGCTTTGAACTTTTTCGATCCCGTGGCGGCGCAGAGCGCGGTGTACCCGCCGTAGCTTTGGCCGACGACGGCGATGCAGTCTGCATCGACGAAACCGCTCGCCCGCAGCGCGTCGGCGGCGGCATCGGCGGAGCGGACAAGGCTGGCCAGCGGCTCTTCGGGCGTTTGCGGCATGTCGGGCTTGAAGACGGCGTAGCCGTGCAACGCGAGCAGGTGCGGATTGATGATGAGGCATTCCTCGCTCATCCCGTCAGGCTTCTTGCCGCCCTTGCCTTTGTCGCCGCCGTACACGTCCATCACCACCGGCGGCTTGTCGCCGTCCTTCCAACCGATGGGCAGGAGCAGCGTTCCCTTGCAGGCGCCATCAGCCGACTTCCATGACAGTGTTTTGGTCTGGCCGTATTCGAATTTGGGTAGCCCGGCGCTGAGCACTGTGAGGCGCGAGGTTGTGCCGTCTTGCAGATTCGTTTGCATGATGTCGCAGCCGCGGTTGGCGGTGTGCTTGAGCGTGAAGACCGTGGCGCTCTTCCAATCGATCGCACGTTCATCGCCGGCGGTGGCGGAGATGCTCTTGATCGTCGGCGAGGCCGCCTTCAGGTTTACGCACTCGATTTCTTTCTTTCGACGAATGTACAGGTCGCCCGAGGCCGGCAGCACGTGAGCGTGAACCGGCGCGAAGGTGGGCATGGCGTTCTCGAGCCAATCGGCTCCGCCCATGTCATCGGGCAAGGCGACATCCGGCAGCATCGAACCATCGGCCGCCACGTGCAGCAAGCCGCACTTGTCGACCAGCCAGAACGAGCCGCTGTCCTCCGCCCACACCGGCGGTGCGAGCGGCGACTCGTCGACCTTATGCAGATGCCCGCCGAGCGCGGACTTGGGGACGACCACTTCGCGAACGCTTGCGCCTTCGCCAAGCGTGGCGATGAGCAGCTTCTCAGGACTGTCCGGCGCCACGTCGGCCCCCGGCGCCGCCTGCCACGCAATGTGCTTGCCATCAGGCGACCAGCTATAGCTCAGTCCCCAACCCTCCATCTGCGGCTCGCCGAGCGCCGCCACCGCGCCGCTCTCCAGATCCACCGTGGTGAGCCGAACCCAGTTCACGTCGATCCCTTTTTGCAGCGCCGGCACGCTGGCGAGGAAGGCGACTTTCTTCCCATCCGGCGAAATGCGGAATCCCCACACGTGCGTGTACTCGTACGGGCCGAGCCCTTTGAACGATTTGATCCCCGACTTGGCCACGTCGAGCACGGCGAGCGTTTCGTCTGAAATCACCACGTCGGGCGATTTCTTCTCGCCCGCTCCGTTCACCACCGTGTGCACGAGCCGCGGCGTTTTCGTCGCGGGCATTTGAACGAGCGGAAATACGATCCGCTTGCCGTCCGGTGTCCAAGTGGGCGCGGCGAATCCGATGGAAGATCGGAATCGCGCATCGGCGAACACGTGTGGCGATGCATCCCCCGGCGACCACGTGGCCACGCGCGAATACCGTACCGGCGAATCCTGCACGGCGAGCGACAGCTTGTTCTCGGTTGGCGACCAGGCCGGGCAAAAGCTGCCCGCGAAGTTCTGGAACGGACGCGTGACCTTTCCCGTCGCCCGCTCGACGATCCAAACCTCCGACCCGGCCAAGTCTTCTGACACCGTCTTGAACGCCGTTCCCTCCTTGGGCAGCGCTACCGCGTCGGCCGATCCTTCGGTGACCACGCCGGTCATCATGATCGCGAGCCACTTCCCATCGGCGGAGAGGACGATCGGCGCCATGTACGCCGGCTCTTTTTTCGCGAGCCACGCCTCGATATCGAACGGAACCCCGGCGGTTGCCGGAAGCGTGCTGGGCGCCGCGGCGACGAGCAGCGATTGCACGCCGACGGCAATAAGCATGAACGCGATGAGGATTAGTGTTCTGGTGATGTTCATGGTGGTTGGCGAATTAGACCCGTTCACGTGTAGTACAGCTATACCGCAACGGCTTAGTCACGTTGTGCTTGGGCATTTTGATGGGCGCAAATGAAAACCCCGGCTTGCTAAGCCGGGGCTTTGAATGTGTTGGTGATCGTTAGGACGAATCGATTACGCGACGACCGTGAAGTGAATCGTCACGATCGCGCCGACGGTTCCGGTGGCGTTAGCCGCGGTGTATGGCGTCGCCGACACGGTATAGCTGCCGAGCGCAAACGCCTTGCCGACGTAGTTGCCGGTTCCGCCGTCGCCGAAGAGGGACCAGGGCGCGGTGCCTTCGATTCGCGCGCTGGCGTTGCCCTGGTAGCCGAACTTCACGCTGCCGACCGTGCCGCTGACGACGGCCTGGACGCTGAAGTTCTTCAGGCTGGCGAACGCGGCCTTGCTGATCGTCATGCCGTCGACGAGGTCGAGCACGGCCGTGTCGGTATCGGCGTTGATCAGCACCAGCTTGGTCACGACCGGCGCGGCCACCGCAGTTTTGGCGTTGGCCGTGTTGGTGAACCCGCTGTTGGTATTCCCGGCGTAGGCGCGAACGCGGTAGTAGTACGTCGTGCCGGACGCCAAGCCGTTGTCGACGTAGGTGGCGAGGTTGGGCGTTGCAATTTTGAACGACGTGAGCCCACTGGTGAACGTGCTGTTGGTCGCGCGCTGGATCTCAAAGCCGGCTTCGTTGCTCGCTTTGTCGACCCATTTGAGCGTGATGCTGTTGCCGGATGCGGCGGCCGTCAGCGTAGTCGGCGCGGCGGGCGCTGCCGGCGAAGTGTCGATCACGTTGAAGTGAATCGTCACGGTCGCGCCGGCCGTGCCGCTCGCGTTCGTGCCGGTGAAGGCCGTTGCGGTGAGGGTGTGCGAGCCGACCTTAAACGTGCCGGGCCGAAGGTTGCCGTTGTCGTCCTTGAACAATGAATACGGCGCGCTCACCTGCGTCTCAAAGGCCGAGTTGAACGCGCCCGGCGCGGCGTCCCAACCGAACCGCACACTGCCGGTTGGGTACGGCGAGGTACCGGCCAGAACATTCACGTTTCGGGAACTCAGCGTGGCCAAGTCGATCGTCATGCCGTCGGTCAGTTGCGTGATGAGCGTGTCGGTATCCGCGTTGTAAAGTGACAGGCCGGTGACAACCGGACCGGTGGGCGCCGGCGGAACGGGCGGCGTCATCGCAAAAACCCGCACGCCACTCGGCGTAGTGAGAAATAGCTGCGCGGAGTTGAGTCCGAGGTTCACCAGGCCCACGCCCATCGGCACGGATCCGCCCACGTCCTCGCCGACGTTGACGGTGCTGGTGACCGCCCAGTCCGTCGTGCGATAAATGTTGATCTGGTTCGTGCTGGCGTTAATACCGTAATACACGTTGGCCGCCGGATCGAACGCGCCGCCGCCGTCGATTCCGGTGAGCGTGGTGACGAGCTGGAGCGCTCGGTCGTAAATGCGGATCGCGCCCGACACTTCGAGCGCAAACAGCGTTCCGTCGCGGTTCACCGATCCCGATTCACCCGGCAGAAACACGCCCGTATCGAGCGATGCGACTTTCGTATTGGTCTGCGTGTCGAAGATGGTGACGGGGCCGGAGGAGATGTTGTATTCCGTGAGCAACAGGTAGCGCCCATCGGGCGACCGGCCGATGCCGGTGTTCTGGCGGACCGTGCTGGAACCCACCAAGTCGGCGGCGGTGTTGGTGGATACATTGATGTCGCGCAATGGCACCCATCCGCTGCCGGCGAACTGCCCGTCGGCGACGAAGGTGCCGCGAACGGTGCGGGCGATGTCCCATCCGCCGCGCTCCAGCGAATAGTTGGCGTACGAAATCCGCGTGATGTAGTTGGACTGCGTTCCGGCCGTATCGAGCAGGTTAAGATCGACCTTGATGTACTGCCCGTTCGTGCCGGAGCTGCTGCCCTCCTGCACCACCAGCCAGCGTCCGTCGGCGGAAATATCGATGCCGTACAGGTTCACGCCCACGGCCAGCGGCTCGAGCATTGTTTCGGTCGCCAGGTCGTACCGCTCGATCACGCCGCGCGAGGTGCTGAGGTACAGACGGTTGCGCTTGGCGTCGAACACGTTCTCGCGGCTGTCGGTGACGGGAATGACGTTCGCGCCCGCCGCGTGAACGCGTAGATTGCCGACAGTTGCCGCCGTAATCCCCGGGCTGTTGAGCGTGAGCGATTGTGTTCCCGGCGTATTGAGCGTGAACGACACCTCGGCCACGCCATTGTCGGCAGCGGTGAAGGTATAAGGCGCGGGCAGCACGGCGGCCGGATCGCTGCTGTAAAACGTGACGGTTCCGCGGAACGACGGGATCTGATAGCCGGCCCAATCGAGCGCGCGAATCCGAACCTTCTGCGCAACGCCCGCCTTGGCGAACGCGGACGTGCCGCTGAGTTCGAACTGTGCCGCCACGCCGCTCGGCTGGGGTACGTCGACGACGAGCAGTCCGTTGTCGTCTGAAATAATCGCCCTGCCGGGCGCGATGGCCATCATGCCCGAGCCGAAATTCGACCCCGTTCCGATATTCCAATCGAGCGGTACGGTAAAGCGTTTCTGCTGGGTGACCGAGTCGTACCCGATGATTTGATCGGTGCTGGAATTGATCGTGTACAGCACGTCGCGCAACACATCAAATCGAAGGCCGCCGTCCGCACCGGCGATCGTGCCGACGCCGCCGAGCGACGGGTCGAAGAGCGAGACGCCCGAGCCGAACCGCATCGCCACCAGCTTGCCGTCGCGGCTGACATCGTGCTGCACGCCGCTGAGCGATGTCTGCGTCTGGCCTGAACCGGTGAAGGAATTGGAAGACGTGGAGTAGTAGTGAATCGGACCGGAGCTGATGTTGGACTCGCTGAGGAACAGCGAACTCCCGTTCGCCGCCCGCGAGAGAACGCTGTTTTGCCGTACGCTGGATAAATCCGAGCGCGTGGTGACGACGTTGGTGGCCACGCTGATCTCGCGGAGCGGCGTCCAGCCCGAGCCGTTGAACTGCGTCGTGAAAAACACACGCGCCCCGACCACGGCCACGTCGTACGCGTTTCCTTCGATCCCGCTCGGCGTGTACGTGATGGGCGTCACGCTGCCATCCGATAGCTTGACCTTGAGCACGCGCGGATTGGCTGCGTCAGCCACGTAAAGGAACGAGTTGTCGGTGCTGATGTCCGCGCCGAGCAACTTGCCGCCCACGTTCCACGGGGTGAGCAGTTGATCGGTGGCGACGTTGTATCGCTGAATCATTCCGGAGTCGGTGGTCGCGTAAACCACATTGCGAGAGGGATCAAAGACAACATCGTTAATCCCGGCCAGCGGTGTGTAGAGGGAGAAAAGCGTTCGCTCTTCAAGCTGCTCGACAAACGCGGGCGGTGCGAGGCGCTTCTGATTCAGGCGCGATGCGGTGCGGATTTTTTGAGACACAAGGCCCCCTCTGATGTGTTAAATACAGTGTTGAGGTGAATAACCCAAGGAGCGTATTTTATTCGCCGGCCGATTCAAAACACAACGGAAAACTGGGGATTTTCAGGCCTTTTGGCCCGAAAAGATTACCCAGAGTCCCATTTGCAGATCGCCGTTTTGCCGGGATTACGCGACGACCGTGAAGTGGATCGTCACGATCGCGCCGACCGTTCCCGCGGCGTTGGTGGCGCTGTACGGCGTCGCCGACACGGTGTAGCTGCCCACGTTGAACGCGCTGCCCACAAAGTCGCTTGCGCCGCTGTCGCCGAACAGCGACCATGGGGCTCCGTTCTCTATGCGGACGCTAGGGTTGGCCTGGTAGCCGAACTTTACGCTCTTGACCGTGCCGCTGGTGATCGCCTGGACGCTGAAATTCGCCAGCGTGGCGTACTGCGCTTTGCTGATCGTCATGCCGTCGATCAAGTCGAGCACTGCCGTGTCGGTGTCGGCGTTGATCAGTACCAGCTTGTTAACGACGGGCGTGGGGTTGGCCGCGTTGGTGGTGACGCTTAGCGTGCCGCTGGGGCTTGAAGCGTTGCCGGTAGCGTCGTACGCGATCACGTAATAGGTATACGCGGTGTTGGCGTTCAGGGCGGACTGAATGTAGCTGGCCGTCGCGGTCGAGCCGACCTTCGTGCCGTTGCGGTATACGTCGTAGCGGGAGACACCGACGTTGTCGCTCGAAGCGGCCCATGTGAGGTTGACACTTGTATCGGTTTTGCTCGCGGCGATCGGCGTACCGGGCGTGGTCGGCGCCTGGATGTCGGCCGACACGCCGGCCAGCGTTTGCACCTCCGCAAGCGTCAGCGCGCGATCGTAGACGCGGACGTCATCAAGGCTTCCCTTGAAGTAGTTGCCCGGGTTGGCATCGCCGGTTCTCTTCGCGCCGATGACCAGAGCATCTGCGGTGGTGGCGATGGCGCCGGTCTTGGCCGTACTCACTTGCGCAACGCCGTCGACGTACAGCGTCATCTTTGTCCCGTCGTACGTGCCGGTCACCAAATGCCACACGCCGACGGTGGGCAGCGCGGCGGTGATCGAGCCGACGTTCTTCAGATCGAACTTGAGCACGCCGTTCTCGGCCAGCAACCGGTACTGATTGTCGCTGATCCCCTTCTGCAGGATGCGGCGGTTGCCCGCCCAGTCGGTCGCCTTGACCCACGCCGAAAGCGTGATGGCCGAGGTCGGGTTCAGCGCCGCGGCGTTTTGCACGGTGGCGTACTGGGTGGTGCCGTTGAGCGTGAGCGCGTTGCCGTTCTGGCCGGCGGTAAAGGTCGGAGCATTGACGAGCGAAGCGGTCAATCCGTTGCCCGAAGCGTCCGCCGCGGAGTTGCCGGACGATTCGTCGAGCTTGTACCACGCGACGGGTGCGCCCACCTGCACGGAGCTGGTGCCCAGCGTGTACTCGCCGGTCGCCAGCCCGCCCGAGCCGGCCAGGCCAGTGACCGTTACGCGGAAAGTGCCGGTCGACGGGGCTGTGAAGGTCAGCTTGGCGTTGCGCCCGTCGGCGGCGCCGTTGTCGTTGGTCGCCAGTTGCGTGCCGGCGGAATCGTAAATCGTCAGCACCGGATTGAGCGGCGTGTTGGGCGTGAGCGGCGTGCCGGTGGCGAACGTGATCTGCTGCCCCGATGTGAGCGACAGGCTGTACGCGTCCACGTCGCCCGCCGTCGCAATCGAACCGACGGCCACCTTGCTTGCCGAGAGCGCGTTGGGCGTGGCGAGCGGATTCCCTTCGGCCTCAAAGTCTCCGTTACGGACCAGCGCAAGCTGGTAGTTGCCTGCCGCGGAGCCACTGGCCTTGATGTAGTACACGCCTGTCGACGGCGCGGTGTAGGTGATCAGTTGCTCGGCATTGGTCGGCGCGGCGCCGGTCGCCAGTACGGTGGAGGCGGAGTCCAGCAGCGAGAGCGAGAGGTTGCTGCTGGGCATGTCGCCCGCGACCGAAAGCTGATCGCCCGCGGCCAGCGTGACGGCGTAGTAATCGTCCTTCGTGCCGAGCGCGGTGACCTTGATGTCGTCGACGTACCACCCTTCGTACGTGTTGCTCACGCCGTCGACGGTGTTGAAAAGCCAGCGGAGCTGGATCGTCTGGCCGGCGTAGCTGGAAAGGCTGATCGGCGTGGCCGCCTTCCACCCGCCCTCGGCAACGCCGTTGTAGCTCGCCAGTTGCGTAAACGAACTGCCGCCGTTGGTACTGATCAACACTTGCGACTGGTCCCACGACGCGGAGTTTTCGGTTTGCAAGAAGTAGTTGAAGTCGAGCTGGTACGACTTACCCGCCGCCAGCACGATGCTCGACGTGGTGACGTTGCCGGAGTTGGCCGCGCCGGTGTCGTAATTCCCGCCGCCAGCGGAGGTTTCTCCCTTGCCGTAGTACAGGCTGGTGGAGGGCGAGTGCCCGGCGTTGGCGCCGCGGCCGGTCGAGACGTGCCACAGGCCGGTCGTTCCGTTGCTGATGGTGAATCCGCCCAGGCCGGACTCGAAATCGTTTGACAGCGGCGTCTGCCCGCTCGGCTCGATACTGCCGGCCAGCGCGAGGAACCTGGCATTGGGGGCGACGGTCGCATCGGGCGACACCAGTGCCGCATCGATGTTCTGCGCGGTGGCGATGGTGTCATTGGTCGCGCCGCCGGTGTATTCGGTTTCGAGCGAGTCGTTCAGCACGACTCGCAGTGTGTACGCCCCGGAGCCGTTGCCGGTGACTTTGATCGAGTAAGTGCCGGCCGCGGCGGTGGGGTCGTTTACTGCGACGGGCAACCCGGCGCCACTTGCCGTACCACTGCCCACCAGCGTGTTGCTCGAGTTGTACACCTGCACCGTCGGCGTGAGCCCGGCGGCAGTAGGAACTACGATCACGCTAAACTTGGCGCCGGCCGGGATGGTTGTGCTGAACGGATCGGTGTCGCCCGCGTAATCGATACTGCCGGCGATCGACTTTTCATACCCGCGCGAGCCGGGCGGCGTCAGCGCCGTCCACGCAGAAGGCAGCGCCGTGCTGGCGAACTCCACATTGAACGTCTGCGAATACGCGGTTCCCGGGTTGCCGAACGAGTCGGTTACGGCATCGGCGGCGAGCGAATACGTGAGAGGGCCTTCCGTCGTCACGCCCGACAGCGTGTACAATACGCTGTCCGCGTCGAGCGCCTGAGCCGCAGTAACCGAACCGCGGCTGAGCGTGAGATCGGCCACGCCAACGCTCGCGGCGCTGATCGCTTCGTTGAAGTCGAGCTGAATGGTCGTGCTGTTGATAGTGGACGTGGTGCTGCTGGAGTTGACCTTCAGCGCCAGTGCATCGTACCGGAACGTGCCGGTCCACGCGGCGAGCGATGCGCCGTCACTGGCGCGGGTCACGGCGCCGGCGGACATCGTCATGGTCTGCTGGCCTTGCGCGGTCACCGGCGTGCTGTTGAACGTGAAGACCGCCTGCGCGGGCGAGGCCTGGTTGAACGACACGCTATTGGCCGAGATGGCATTAACCTTCAGGTCGCTGGCCTGCAGCGAGGCCTGGTTGATCGCCGAGTTGAAATTGATCGTGAATTGGGTGGGCGCGCTGCTGACGGTTCCGTTCACCGCCGGTGTGCTGCCGATGACGAGCAGGCCGAGCTGCTGCAGCGTGCCCAGCGCGTTGAGCCGCTTGCCGGTGACGGTTTTGCCCGAGAGCGAAGCGACCGAGTCACCGCCGTTGAGGAGCGCGTCCTTGATCTGCTGGTAGCCGGCGCCGGGTGCGACCGACCACGCCAGCGCCGCCACGCCGGACACGTGCGGGGTCGCCATCGACGTACCTGAAAGGTACTGGTACAGATTGCCCGGCTGGGTGCTGTAAGTGTTCACGCCAGGCGCGCCTAGGTCCACGGTGGTCAGCCCGTAGTTGGAGAACGAGGCCAGCGCGTCCTTGTTGTCGGTGGCAGCAACCGCGATCACATTGGGCGCATCGTAGTTCGACGGATAATTAGCGGTCGTGTCGTTGTTGCTCGCGGCGTTGCCGGCGGCGGCGATGAACAGAATGTTGCGGGTGGCACTGGCATTGATCTCGTCGAGCATCGCCTGGCTGAAGCCCCCGCCGCCCCAGCTGTTGCTGGTGAGCACGACGTTGACGCCCTTGTCTCTCATCACGTTCGCGTAGTGCTGGGCCTTCACGGCATTGGCGATGTCCCCGCTGCCGCTGGAGCTGAGGAACTTCAGTCCCATCATCGAGACGTTCCAGTTTACACCCGCTACGCCGATCCCATTGTTTCCGATCCCACCGATGGTGCCGGCCACGTGCGTGCCGTGGTAATGGTCGTCCATCGGGTCGCCGTCATTGTTGACGAAATCGTACCCGTGGATGTCGTCGATGTAGCCGTTGTTGTCGTTGTCGATGCTGTCTCCGGCGATTTCGCCGGTGTTGGTCCAGATATTGGCCGCCAGATCGGGGTGGTTGTAGTCGATGCCCGTGTCGATGATCCCGACCACTACGTTCTTGGAGCCGGTAGAGATGTCCCATGCCTCGGGCGCGTCGATGTCATCGTCGGGCGTACCGGCCACACCTTGGATGGCTTGGCCTGTGTTGTTCATGCCGTACAGCAGGTTGAACGAAGGATCGTTAGGAACCGAGTCGGCCCAGATCGCGAAGTTCGGCTCCACGTACTCGAAGCCCGTATGCCCCTTGAGCAGGGATTTGACTTTCGCGAACGTCTGGGGCGATTCCAGCAGCAGCAGGCCGTCAGGCAAGATGTCTTGCGTGATGTGCAGATCGCGCTCATGCCCGAGGTTGCGCTTCACCTTCGCCACTGCGCTGGCGTCGACTTTCAGCAGGTATTCGTTGGGTTTGACGTAGGTGGATTGGTCGTTGTATTGGATTGCGACAAAGCCCTGATCGGCGAACCACGCCGCGCTCGGCTCGGCCGTCGCGCTGAGCAGCATTCGCGGCTCGAGCTGCTCAACCGAAAACGCCGCTGCTTGTTGAATGAATCGACCCGCACGCCGGGTCTCACGTACGCAACGCCTACCAGTAAAATGGCTCACCTGGACCTCGATCCCGTGTTTTTACGAAATGGAATTTCCCCAATCGCGATTCGGTCGCGATCTTAGTAGCGCGTTACTACGGTTACAAGCTTAGATTTGATGACGTTCTGCCATTCCGACCCCTACTCGGCCATTCCCACAATACCTCCGCGATGCCGCCGTCGCCGAACTGGCCTGCCGGAGGGCGCTTTCGACGCGGGCAACCCCAACAACACCGCGAGCGACCCCAAAACCTGAGGCCGCTCGCGATGGCTTTATTTTGACCGAAACAAGCGAAAGGCTACTTCATCTCTTTCGCCTTCTCGCGCACTTCGTCGATGCTGCCGACGTACAGGAATGCCTGTTCGGGCAGGTCGTCGGCCTTGCCGCTGGTGATTTCGTCGAAGCTTCGCAGCGTGTCGGCGAGTTTCACGTAGCTGCCCTTCTTGCCAGTGAACTGTTCAGCCACGTAAAACGGCTGGCTGAAGAATCGCTCGAGCTTACGGGCGCGGCTGACGATCAGCTTGTCTTCTTCGCTCAATTCGTCGACGCCGAGGATGGCGATGATGTCCTGCAGATCGCGGTAGCGCTGCAGCATCGTCTGCACCTTGCGGGCGATGCGGGCGTGCTCTTCGCCGACGATGTCGGCCGACAGAGCGCGGCTCGCCGAAGCGAGCGGGTCCACGGCCGGGTAGATGCCCTTCGAAGCGATCGAACGCTCCAGGTAGATGAACGCATCCAGGTGGGCGAACGCATTCGCTGGGGCCGGGTCGGTGGGATCGTCGGCGGGCACGTAAACGGCCTGTACCGATGTGATCGCGCCGCCCTTGGTGGACGTGATGCGTTCCTGCAACTCGCCCATTTCCGTCGCCAGCGTCGGCTGATAACCCACGGCCGACGGCATACGGCCGAGCAATGCGGACACTTCAGCACCGGCCTGCGTAAACCGGAAAATGTTGTCGATGAACAGCAGCGTGTCAGCGCCGGATTCGTCGCGGAAGTATTCCGCCATCGTCAGTGCGCTCAAGGCCACGCGAAGACGCGCGCCCGGCGGCTCGTTCATCTGGCCGAACACCATCACGGTTTGATCGATGACGTGCTTGCCGGTGGTGCCGATCTGGGCTTCCTGCATTTCCAGCCAAAGGTCGGTGCCTTCGCGGGTTCGTTCACCCACACCGGCGAATACGGAGTAGCCGCCATGCTGCTGCGCGATACGGGCGATGAGTTCCTGAATAACGACCGTCTTGCCGAGGCCTGCGCCACCGAACAAGCCGGCCTTACCGCCGCGAAGGAACGGCGTGAGCAGGTCGATCACCTTAATGCCGGTTTCGAACACTTCGGCCTTGGGGGACAGGTCGGTGAATTCCGGGGGTTCGCGGTGGATCGGGCGGCGCTCGGTGGTGTTCACCGGGCCGCGGTTGTCGATCGGATCGCCGAGCAGATTGAACACGCGGCCGAGCGTTTCTTTGCCGACCGGCACGCTCAGGGGCGCGCCCGTGTCAACGACGTCTACGCCGCGACGGAGGCCGTCGGTCGAACCGAGTGCGACCGCGCGAATCTTTCCGCCGCCCAGGTGCTGCTGCACTTCGCCGGTAAGCTTGAGCGTGACACCGTTGTGTTCCGCGTCGATCTTGACGGCCGAGTAAATCTGAGGGAGCTGACCCTCAGGGAACTCGGCGTCGAACGTCGAGCCGATGACCTGCGTAACCTTGCCGGTGGCGGACATGATCTTTCCTCTTTCAATCGTTGTGACTCAGGCGCAATCAGGGCGCCAACTCTCCCAACAGGGGCAGGAGATTGTACATTTCCGTCACAAGGGGGCAAGAGAATGCCAATTGCCGCGCCAGAGCGCGGATTTTAGGGGGATTTTCGGAGAGCAATGGTCTCTGTTCGACAGTATTATCGAGCGAGGGCATCTGAATCTGCGTGCCCACCCTAGGGGATTCCCGACTGGCTAAATGAGCGGGGCTCGTTTCCAGCTACCAATTGACGACCGCCTGTTTTGGAAACTCTGGTTGGAGTCGAGCATGTCAAAGCGCTGCTTCGTCATGATGCCGTTTGCAAAATCATTCGATGGCGTCTGGTTGAGTATCATTCGGCCCACGGTTCTGGCGAGCGGACACAACTGCCTGCGAGCCGACGACATTTCCGTACCGGGATCCATCCTTGACGACTTGTTCAAATCGATCAAGGAAGCCGACTACCTCATCGCAGATCTGACCGGCCGCAACGCGAACGTGTTCTATGAACTTGGATACGCTCACGCCCTGAATAAGCCGGTCATCCTGCTGACGCAGGACGTATCCGATATTCCGTTCGACCTGCGGCACCAGCGGCTGATAGCGTATAGCGATTCCATGGCCGGCGGCGCGGCCCTTCAGGTAGCGCTCAAGAAGTACATCGATAGCCTTTAGAGAGTGAGCACATGGACATGTTTGAGCGATTTACAGATCGAGCACGTAAAGTCATGGCACTGGCAAATCAGGAAGCCCAGCGCTTTAACCACGAGTCCATCGGCACGGAACACATCTTGCTGGGATTCGTCAAGGAAGGCAGTGGCGTGGGGGCCAATGCCCTTAAAAATTTAGATGTCGATCTTAAAAAGGTGAGGATTGAAACCGAGAAGCCGCTAAAGAGTGGCCCCGATCTAGTGACGATGGGGAAACTTCCACAAACACCTCGCGCCAAAAAAGTCATTGAGTACGCGATTGAAGAGGCAAGAAATCTAGGTCACAACTACGTTGGAACGGAACACCTGCTCCTTGGAATGCTTCGCGAGCACGACGGCATCGCCGGGCAAGTATTGCTTGGGCTGGGCTTAAAACTGGAAGCGGCTCGGGAGGAGGTGCTCAACATTTTGGACGCTGGCGCTACCGACGAAGCTCCGCAACCTTCCGGTAACAAGAAAGGCCAGACCCCCGCTCTGGATACTTTTGGGCGCGATTTAACCACGCTGGCACGCATGGGCAATCTGGATCCGACCATAGGATGCGACAAAGAAATTGATCGCGTTGTTGAAGTATTATGCTTACGTGAAGCGAATAACGCGATCATCCTAAACGACTCATCTGTCATTCGAAACGGAATTGTCGAGGGGATTGCCCAGCTTATTGCGCAAGGGAATGTGCCTCATTCTCTAAGTGATCGGCGACTGATTTCACTCGACCTGAGCAAGCTTGTTGCGGGCACCCAAAATCGCACACAAGTTGATAATCGTATAACTACCATTCTTGACGAAGTGCGCAAAGCAAAAGATGTCGTCCTGTATTTTGACGAAATACATGTGTTGCTTGACGCCGATGCTGACGACGAGATTGGGGACGTCGCGCATTTGCTTCGTCCCGCGCTGCGCAAGGGCGACATTCAATGCATTGCGGCTACGACATGGGACTATTACCAGGCAAACCTGACAAAGGATGCAGCGTTTCGCCGGCGATTTCAGATCGTCGTGGCAGCGCCGCCTACCGCTGAAAATTCTGTTGAACTGCTTAAGGCCCAGCGAGATCGATTTGAAGCTCACCATCGTGTTCAGATCCTTGATTCTGCTCTCGAAGAGGCTGTCGACCTATGCAAACTTTTCATTCCTGACGGAGTGCTTCCCGACAAGGCAATCAATGTTATTGACCAAGCCGGATCTTTTGTACGTCGAAAGCAACTCGGTAAACCTCCGGAATTGAAAGAGTTGGAAGAAGAAATCGAACGGCTTTCGATTCAGAAGGATGAGCTGATAAAAAACGCAGACTATGAGGAAGCGGCCAAACGTCGAGACGAAGCAGAAGGGCTTCGGGGTCAACGTGAAGAAATGCGCAAACAATGGCGCCTCGCGGCGCGCGACGCGGATGGAGTTGTAGATGAAGACTCGATATGTGAAACCATTGCGCAAATGACGGGAATCAGCATTGAAAGAATTCGCGAACGGGACGCTTCACACCTCTCCCAACGCGCCCCAGCTATCATGCCCGGATTGCCGGCCTTTGAACGGCTCCAAAGTGATTCCGTCCTACAGGGTGAGGAGATTCAGATTACGCCGGGACTGGGATTTGTCCTTCTTCCGCACAACGATGAGTTTCGCGACTTATTTACGCACGTGATTACTTATGCGATGGAGCAGAACAACCTTAAAGCCGTAAAGGCTGAGGACATTTCTCAACCCGGGGCAATCCTCCCTCAGGTGTGGCGTCAAATTCGCTCAGCTCAGGTCATCGTGGCCGATGTGACCGGAAAAAATGCCAACGTCATTTTCGAATTGGGTTTGTGCTACGGCCTGCACCGTTGTCCGATCATGCTGGTACGCGATCCGGCCGAACTGCCGTTCAACCTGCGCAGCCTGCGCTACATCCAATACAAGCCTGATATCGCCGGCGCCGAGGAATTGAAGGGAAAATTAACGGCGGCAATCCACGAATTTCTCGCATCCAGCTCTTCCATAGTTGGATAAGTCTCGGCCCGCGTTTGGCGGCATGCGAAGTGACCGTTAAGTGCACCACGGCACTTGATTGATTACTTGAATACGTCGTCTTGCCGTCTATGCTTCTTTCACTTTCATGCAATCCCCCGCGTCTCCCACTCCGCTCAAGCACGACCCATACGCCGCGTTGCGGATACCGAGTTTTTTTGCGTACTCGTTCGGGTGGGTCGCTGCGATCTTCGGGCAGCAGATGGCCAACGTGGCGCTGGGGTGGGATGTGTGGGAGCGCACGCATTCGGAACTCTCCCTCGGGTGGATCGGGCTCACGCAGGCGCTGCCGGTGATCGCGCTGGCGCTGCCGGCCGGGCAGATTGCGGATCGGTTTGACCGCCGGCGCGTGGTGATGATCACGCAGGTCCTGGGCTCGATCTGCGCAATGGTGCTGGCGTTTATTTCGTATCACCATCTGCCGGTGGCGTACATCTACGGCATCCTTGTGCTCGGCGCGACGGCGGCGGCGATCGGCGGGCCGTCTCGTTCCGCCCTGCTGCCGCAGATCGTGCCGACGACGGCGTTCTCCAACGCCGTGGGGTGGAACAGCAGCTTCTTTCAGATGGCGTCGGTCGTCGGGCCGGTCGTGGGCGGGTTTTTGCTGCTCTACTCGACGTGGGCGGTCTATCTGCTCGACGCGCTGCTGGCGCTGGTGTTTGCACTCTCGCTCATCGGCGTGAAGGTTCGGCCGATCGAAGGCGCCCGCAAGGAGCCGGCCACGCTGCGCACGCTCACGGAGGGCGTTCGCTTCGTCTGGAACAACCAGATCATCCTGGCCACCATCACGCTCGACTTGTTCGCGGTGCTGCTCGGCGGCGCGGTGTTTTTGTTGCCAGTGTTCGCGGACCGGCTCGGCGTGGGTAAGGCCGGCCTCGGCTGGATGCGCATGGCGCCGGCCGCGGGCGCGGTGCTGATGGCGCTGGTGGTCAATCACCTCCCGCCGATGAAAAACGCCGGCCGGGCAATGCTGTACGCGGTGGCGGGCTTCGGCGCAGCCACCATCGTGTTCGGACTCGCCCCGTGGTACTGGCTGGCGATGACCGCCCTCTTCTTCACCGGCGCGTTCGACCAGATCTCCGTCGTCGTCCGTCACACGCTGGTGCAGGTGCTGGCGCCCGACGCGATGCGCGGCCGCGTGAGCGCGGTCAACAACGTCTTCATCGGCGCGAGTAATGAACTCGGCGGTTTTGAGAGCGGCCTGACGGCGAGAGTCTTCGGCCCCGTCACCAGCGTGGTGGCCGGCGGCATCGGCACGATCCTGGTGGTCATCGGTGCCGCCTTTGCGTGGCCGCAGTTGCGCAAGTTCGGCTCACTTCACGACGCCAAACCGATCGAGCACACCCCCGCGGCAGAGCCGTCGCTCAAACCGGCCGAAAGTTCCCATTAATTCAAGGTAAGGATAGGAGTGAGCGCGGCGTTGTCGGAGGGTTCGTGTACCTTCTGAATCACGGGCATCAGCATCGCGACGACAACCAGCAGTTCGATGAGCGTAAATGCGGCGATTTTTGAGATAGCACGCTTCATCGATCGATGGAGACTCAATATGTCGACTGGGAGACTTTAGACTAAGGCTTCGCTACGACGTTGAAGCTGTCGTCAACCCAGCGGTGGACGCCGCGTGAGCTGGCGTCGCCGGGGTCGTTCCACGTGCTCAACAGCCGGCCGCCATCGCATGTTTCAACATGAAAGTCTGCGAACAGTGCGTTGGCATGATTGTTGTGTGCGAGAAAGACGTAGCCTGTGTTTTGATACCCGCCCACTGCACCCATGGTGGCAAATCCTGACGACCCGGTATCCGGCGTACCGCCCCAGATGTTGATCGTGTCGGCCACTAACAAAAAGTCTGTTTTCTTTTCAATTTGTGAAGTCAGAAAAAAATCGATGGAGGTTAGCCAAGTGGGAGCATTCGACACGTTGACTGAGATCGGCTCATACGGCGCATGGTGCGGCGAGAAAAGACCGTACATCCTGCGGGTGCCGGGCCTCAGTGATTTTGGGCAATACAACATGCTGGACGGGACGAAAGCTTTGACAGGGTGGAAGTTTTTGTCGTCAACGCCGGTGTAAAAGCTATACCACGAGACGCCGTTGCCCGACCCGTTGTAGCCGCCCGTGGCGAGTTTCTCGCGATTTTCGACAAGGTATTGCTGCATGCCAAGCCCCAGTTGGCGCAGATTGCCCATGCACTTCACCGAGTAGGCCGCCTCGCGCACCCTCGCAAATACGGGCATCAGCATCGCGATAAGCACCGCGATGACCGCGACGACGACCAACAGCTCGATGAGCGTGAATGCGGCGAGTTTTGAATTGCGTCGCTTCATCGTTCGTTGAGAAATCTAAATTGTCGATGGGGACGAAATCGATTAAGGGATCACCACGACGTTGAAATTCGTGTCAACCCAACGCTTCATTCCGTGGTAGCTGGCGTCGCCCGGGTCGTTCCACAAACTCCTCAGCCGGGTGCCGTCGCACGTTTCGACATGGAAATCAAAGAACAATCCATTGGCATGATTGTTGTGCGCCAGAAACACGTAGCCCGAGTTTTGATACCCGCCCGTTGCACTGCCAGTAGTCCAGCTTGGAGATCCGGAATCCGGCGTATTGCCCCAATTATTGATCGTGTCGGCCACCAGCATCATGTCCGATTTGTTTTCAATTTTTGAAGTCACGAAATAATCAATAGAGGTCATCCACGCGGTACCCTTCACCTCGACTGAAAACGGCTCATACGGGGCGTGGTGCGGCGAGAAAATTCCGTAGATCCTGCGAATGCCAGGCTTCATAGATTTCGGGCAGTTGATAACGCTGTCATTACCCTTGTTAGACGGGACGAAACTCTTGATGGGATAGAACGCCTTGTCAGGGTCGCCCGTGTAAAAGGTGTACCACGAGATTCCGTTACCCGACGTCTGGTAGCCGCCAGTCGCGAGCTTCCCGCGGTTCTCGACAAGATACTGTTGCATTCCAAGCCCGAGCTGGCGCAGATTGGCCATGCACTTCACCGACACTGCCGCTTCACGCACTCTCCAAAAGGCGGGCATCAGCATCGCGACGAGCACGGCAATGATGGCGACAACCACCAGCAACTCGACAAGCGTGAAGGCTTTTGGCTTTCGATAATTCGTTGTCATCATCAAAACCTCGTCCGCCGCCAAGGTGCCTGCCCGCACAACCGTGTGCGAGTTGTTAAGAACAACCATTTAAACCGTACGATTCCGCCGTGAGAACGTTTGCTGCGTCTCACAAATTTTTGCACCCGACTCAACTCGAGAAACCTTCCATCTCAACACGCCTATCGATGTAACTATTAAACCGAATATAAAATTCATTTGCAAGCAAATTTTGAGTGTTTATTTTCTGGAATAGTACAAATTGAATTATTTAGTCGTGAATTGGGGTTTTCCCTCTCACCGCCCCCATATATGGTGCAATTCGCCGTTCTACGTCCTAAATACGTCGGTAAATCCATCGGGATCCGCCTCAATTTCTCCAGATTCTTACATTCATTGAGTCTCAGCCTCGCACAAGTTTTATCCCTCGCGACCGGCTTTGCGGCGACGACGCCGTGCGAGCAGTCCGCCAAGACCTAGCCCGACGATCGACAACGACGTCGGCTCAGGCACGGACGAGAACTGGATCTGAACATTGTTACTGTTGAGCAGGAAATCATTGTTTCCGCCGCCGTCGCCGGCGCCGAAACTCTGGTCGAGCACGAGGCCCGTGGCCACATTCGCTGCGAAGTCGGTGTCCTGCAGGCCGGTGCTCGAGCCGAACGTGACGAGCGTGTAGGTGACGCCGGTCTGCGGCCCGGTCGGACCGAAGCCCCAGCTGCCGATGTCCATTACCAATCCGCCGCTCGCGGTGCTGCCGGTGAATGTTCCGGTGATGATCAGGTGATCTGATGTCGCGTCGTCCGCCACGCCGAGCTCGAACTTCATATTCGCGCCGGCCGATGCATCGAGCCCGCCGATCGTCAGCGTGCCCGGCGAACTACCCGGCGAGATAACCGCCGTGCTGCCGGCGGTGGTGACCGTGCCGGAGATCGTTCCATTGCCGCCAAGCGTCGCGCCGCTGGCGACGCTCACGCCGCCCGTGCCCGTGCCGCTGCCGGTGACGTTGTTCACGAGCAACTTGCCGGCCGAGACGATCGTGCCGCCGGTGTAGGTGTTGTTGCCGTTGGTCGCGCCGGCCAGGATGAGCGTTCCCGCGCCGGTCTTGGTGAGCGAACCGCTACCGCTAATGACTTTGCCCGAAGCGGCCGTGAACGTTGTGTTGCCGCTCGTCACATTTAACGTTCCACCGGACAGAGTCTGCCCGGCCGCGAGGGTGATCGACCGCGTGCTGCTGCCCGATCCGCCGAGTCCGAACTCGCCGCTGGTTTGTAGCGTGCCGCCGGTGAGGCTGATCGAGCTGGTGGTTCCGCCCAGTTGGGCGTTGTCGGTTGCGATGACGGTCGAGCTGTTGATTCGCAACGTCCCGGTGAACGCGTTGGTGGTCGCAAGAGTGAGCGAGCCCGGCCCGATGACCGAGACGCCAGCCGATCCGGTGATCGCGCTGTTGATCGTGCCGTTGCCCAGGCTGGTGTAAACGACGAGGTCGCGCGTCGACGCCGCCACTGTTCCGCCAGTGATCGTGCCGCCGTTCAAGATGATCCCCACGCCGCCCGCGGCCCCGCCCAACGTTACCGTGCTGCCGCCGGTGATGGTGAGCGTTCCACCCGTCACTTTCAGCGAACCGACCGTTACGCTGCCGGTGCTGAGCCCGGCCGCTTCCACCACGGTGGTGCTTGTCGCGCCGGTGAAGTCGGTGACGGGCGTGACCTTCGTGAACCCGTTGGTCGCGTCGTACGACATGAAATCGCCATCGAGTGTCGAACTGGAGCGGTCTTGGCCGACCACGCCGCTGATAATCCCGTTGGGCGTCGTCGGCGCCGTGCCGACCAGGAGGAAGCGTTCGGCGCCGGTACCTGAATTGCCAAAGTTGTTGATGTCGCTCACGCTCATGATCAGCGTGCCCGTGCCGCTGCGGACGAACGGCGTGGTGTTTCCGCCGAACGTAAACGTCAGGCTGCTCTGACTTCCCTTGCTGAACGAAAGGTTCGCATCAGTGCCGAAGGTGAACGTACGCGTGATCGACGCGTTGCCGGCCGCGATGGCGACGTTCGTGCCGCTGTTGCCGGTGGCCTCGATCGCCAGCGTGCCCGCGTTGAGCGCGATGTTGGCCGTGCCGAGCGGTTTGGTCGCCGTGGCGCTGGAGCCTTGGCCTTTCACGGTGCCTGCACCGACCGTCAATGTTCCGTAGAGACTGCCGGCGCCGGTGCCGTTGAACGCCTGCGTTCCGATCCCGCTGTGGTTCAGTTCAAGGTTGCTGAATGATCCGATGTTTCCGCTGAAGCTGTACGTGCCGTTGCCCGCCAGATTCATCGTGTCGGCGTTGCCGCTTGCGGAGGTGATGTTGCCGCCGCCGTCAACGCCGTCATTCAGGCCGCCGATCGTGGTGTCGCTGTGTGGCTGCTGCAGAGTGGTGTTCGCGTTGACGTAAACGGTGATCGCGCCAGTTCCCCAGTTGCCGCTGAGCGCGATGGTACCCCGGCGAAGATCAAGACTGCCGGTAAATCCGCCGTTGGTCACCTCGGGCAGGTTCGTGCCTCGGCTGAAGTTGATCGACGACGCCGCGTTGTCCTGAATGATGCTGGTAATGCCCGCACCGAGGATGCCTTGGAACGACATCGTGCCCGTGCCCGCGTTGGTAATCGTGTGGCCGCTGCCGGTGACGTTGGAATTGTCGTCGAACGTGACCGAGCCCGTGGCGACGACGTCGTCGTTCACGGCGACGTTTCCGTTCAGCGTTGCGCCGGCGAGCGTCTTGGTGCCGATGCTGCCGGATTGGATGATCACGTCATTGGCAACGACTGCAGTTGTGGTCAGCGTAGCCGAGTTATTGCCCGAGGTGTCGCCGAGCTTGATCGTGTAAGGACCCGCGGCCGTCGCGTTGCTGATGATCAGCGCGCCCGACGAGATCTGGATCGACCCGCCGGCCGTGAGCCCGGCACTGGCGGTGCCCAGCGTCATGTTCCCGTTGCCTGTCTTGATGACCGAGTAGCCCGTCCCGTTGTCGGACAGCGCGCCCAGCGTCAGATTGGTGACGTTGGTATTGTTGCCGTTGTTGGTGACGTTGAAGACCGCGTTGCCGGTGAAGGTGGTCGGCCCGAAGGTGATACCCGACACGCCGCCGGTCTGGTTGTTGGTGCTGGTCGCCGTCAGCGTACTGCTACCGATGGTGAGGGTGCCGAACGTCTGTGTCATGTTGGTGGGGCTGGCTGTGCCGGTGCGCTCGTTGATGACGGTTGTATTTCCTGCGATTGCAATGTTGCCGCCGAAGTTGGTCGTAGCCGCGCCAGCTCCGCGGAGCGTGGAGCCCGCGTTCATGGTGATCGTGGTCGGCCCGTTGAGAACGCCGGCCGAGGTGAGCGCCCGGAGCTCCGCGCCGGAGTTCACGGTAACCGGGCCCGTGCCGAGCGGACCGGAGGATCCTGCCACGCCGGCCGTGGTGGTAGCGGTCACGATGCCGCTGTTGACGGTGAGACCGCCCGCGAACGTGTTGTTGCCTGCAAGGGTGAGTTGGCCGGAGCCGCCGTAGACCAGAGCGCTCGCGGTTGAGGCTCCGTTGGTCACCAGTCCGGTGATCGTCACATTGCCCGTGCCGTTGATGGTGTTGGTACGGTTGGTGGCGCTGTTGCTCAGGACGTATCCGCCAAGGGACAGGAGATTGCCCGCGCCGTTGACCGTGAGGGTCTGGTTGGCGCCGGACGTGTTGGTCATGTTCCCGCCGAGCGTGAGCGTGGTGTTGGTGCCGGCCAGCGTGATCGTTCGATCGCCGGCGTTGGTGATTGCGCCGGTGCCCAGGTTGAGATTCGTCGTGCCGTTGCCGCTGGCGGTGTAGGCGGTGAAACTGCCGCCAAGGGTGATCGGCTGGGCGGCGGTCATCGTGATGTTGGCCGCGGTGGTGTTGTCGATCGTTCCGCCGTTGATGGTGAACGACCCGGCCGCGCCGCCGAGCGCGCCGGCGCTGTTGATGTTCAGCTTGCCCGCGGTCAACGTCGTGCCGCCGGTGTAGGTGCTGGTACCAGAGAGCGACGTGAACCCGCCGGTGGTGTTGATCACCAGGGCGACCGTGCCGACAGTGCCGCCGTCGGTGATCGTGCTGATGCTCGTGCCGCCGCTGCCCGATCCGTTCAGCGTGAGTGTGTAAGGCGTCGTGTTGCCGTTGTTACTGAGCGAGGTGACCGTGAGCAGGCTGCTGGAGTCGTTCTGCCAGTTCTGGCTGGCGCCCATGCGGATGCCGGACGTGGTGCCCGTGCCGACGCTCAGGTTGCCAGAGCCGGCGAACATCACAATGCCGCTGCCGTTCACGGTCATGCGGTTAGAGGCGGTGGAGGTCGTGATGATGATGTTAGCCGTTTGGGTCGTTCCATCGCCGCTGATCAGGCCATCAATCACCTGGCCGGAGGTGGCCGTGGGCTGAAAGCTGTAGCTGGTGCGATCGAACCGTGCGATATCAGTGGTTAACGGCGGCGTGTGTGTGCCGATCCAGTTGCTGGCGGTGGCCCAGGTGATGGAGGTGTTGCCCGTCCAGTCGATGACGTCGGCCCGCGCTGTGTGGGCGAAGTACGCGTTCCCCGCCGCCGCCGCGATGGCCAAAACTGCTGCCGCCCGAACCCGATTCTTACGTCGCCCCGCCGGATCCAAATGACTCATTTCCGCTCCGCATACGAAACCAGATCCCCCTTGGCTGCGAGGTGTCGGCGTGTCTCATTTGCCCCATGCCTGCAAACGTAGGCCGAACATTCGCGCTAAAGTATATGACTGGTTTTTCGTGATAGGCAAACGTTTTTATGGGCATTAAATGTATAATAGTACAAAACGTTCTATTTAGAGCCCGCGGGGCCAGTTGGGGCTGGTAAAATTTTTCGCGAATTTTCGGGGACGTACCAGTGGGTCTGATAGGCCGCGCACTTTACCGCTTTTCGGTATGCGATAGCAGCACTTCTTGGGGGTAGGCAGATGGAATCAGCTTGGGTTCACCACGCGCCGATTACCAGGCGGTCTTGACGATTTCGTTGCCCATTTCGTCTTTCCACGCACGAATGCCGGTCTTTTGCGTGACCGTCTTATCGTTGGGATTGGAGGCGCTCTTGAACGTGACTTCGTCGCACGACTCGACGTGGAAGTCCGCGAAGAGTCCGTTGGCCTTGTTGTTGTGAATCAGCCAGATTCCCTTGGCCTGATTCGCCCACGCGCCGCCGCCGGGTTTGATGATGGAGTTGGGGCTCCAGTCGGTCGCCCCTTCGCGCCATCGGTAATCGTCCATGGCCGAGGTGTCGAACACGAGCCCGTACGTGGCAGGCGAGCGGATGACCGCCAGGCGAATCCCGGCCATTCCGTCAGGCAAGGGCGCGAATGAGGTCTCGACGTCGGCCGGATCGGACTTGGCGGGACTGACCAGACCGTACACGCTCACGATCCACGCGCTGCTCGGCCAGCGGCTTGCGGGATCCATTTCCGGACATCGATAAACCGTTTTAGCGTTGCCGCTGATGCTGCCGGTGAGATACTTGCGGTTCTTCCCGTATACGCAGGTGCCGTTCAGCATCGCGTACCAGGGATACAGGTCGTAGTCTTCCAGCCGCGACCACTGGTTGATCGTCCCCCGATTGTCCGCGGCATAAGAGTTGAGCGCGTTGCCGATCTGGCGAAGGTTGCTCATGCACAGGACGGTCCGTGCCTGGGCACGCACCCGGTTGATCACCGGCATGAGCATTGCCACCAGCACCGAGATGATCGCTACGACCACCAGCAGCTCGATGAGCGTGAACGCACCGGCCTTTTGCCGAGCCAACCGTTTCATCGAACGCTCCCACAACCTTCAGCCGGCGTTCAGCCGACCTTGGCCGCACGACGGCGACGACGCCGAGCCAGCAACCCGCCCACGCCTAGGCCAAGCACCGACAGCGAAGTCGGTTCCGGCACGGACGAGAACTGGATCTGGATGCTGTTGGAGTTCAGCCGGATGCCGTCCTGCACGCCGTCGGTGTCGAAGGTGAGCGAATTGTCGAGCACCAGGCCCGGCCCGACGATCGCCGTAAAGTCGTTGGCATCGAGGCCTGTTTGCGAAGTGAAGGTCACCAGGGTGTAAACGGTGCCCGTCTTCGGACCGGCCGGATCGAAGCCCCACGCGTTGATGTCCATCACCAGGCCGCCGGCGCCGCTGGTCGGCGCTGCGAAGGCGTTGGTGATGATCAGGTGATCGGAAATGCCGACGCCATCTGTCGAGCCGATCTCGAACTTGAGGGTAGCGCCGTTCGTCGCGGTGACGTTGCCGATCGTCATGTCGCCAGGCGAGTTCCCGGGCGAAATGACCGAGGTATTGTCGGTGGCCGTCACGGTCCGGAGGAAGTTGGCCGTTCCGCCCAAGGCCGCGGAGCTGGCGATCGTGACGTTCGAGGTGAGGCTGCCGTTAACGATCAACTTGCCGGTCGACACCACCGTCGAACCGGTGTAGTTACCGCCGCCATTGAGGATGAGCGTGCCAGCCCCGGTCTTGGTCAGGTTGCCGTTCACGCCGGTGAGCCGGCCGGCCAGCGACGTGGTGTTGTTCACCGCGAAGGTGCGGATGCCGGTACCGATGGCCGACGCGGTCGTGTTGGTGAACGTGAGGTTACCGGTGCCTACATTGTTGACGTCACCGAAGGTCGCCGTGGTGTTGCCAGTGGAACCGATCGTACCCATCGCGTTTGTGATGGTGTGATCGGCGTTGTTCATGCTTCGAATGCCGGCCGATCCGGACATCGTGAAGGTACCGCTACCCAGCGAGGCATCGTCGCCGATGGCGATGGTGCCGTTGGTCCCGTTCAAGCTGGTAAGACGCGTTCCGTACGTTACGCCGCCGGAGAAGGTGTTGGCGTCGGGCAGAACCAGGGTGCCTGCACCCTCCTTCTTGATGCCTGCGGCAGAACCCGCCAGGCTCACATCGAGATCGTTCAGGGTGACGGTGTTGGTCAGAGTCGACACGCCCAACACGACGGTCCCCGAGGTTGCAACGAAGCGACTCGAGAGGTCTTGCGTGTTCGTGCCGTTCCAGATCAGACCTGAGTTGTTGCTGAACGTGATCGTCTGGGTCGCGCCTCCGTTGAGCGTCGAGTTTCCGAGCGAGCCGTCGTTAAAGAAGAGAAGTGCGTCACCCGAACCATTCACCGCCGCGAAGGTGACATTGCCGGCGAAGGTCGCCGCACTGTTGCCAAGAACGAAGACCGAGTCGGTGTGGCCGGTGTCGGTGTTCACCGAGACGATCAGGTTGTTGCTACCAGTGATTCGCCCGTTGAGCGTCAGATCACCACCGCCCGCACCGTTGACGAGCGTGAGGTTATTATTCAGCGTGATGTTGCCGTTGACGGTGAAGCCGTTGTTCGACTGCGAGAGATTGATGTTCCCGGTCGTTCCTGCCTGGACCAGGATGTTGGTTCCGCTGGTAAGAATCGTGCTGCCGCCGCCGCCGCTCTGGAGCGTGACGCTGTTTGAGTCAAGCGTCGAATTGCCGAGCACAATTCCGTTCGCGCCGAGGGCACCAACCGTCATACCGCCCGAGGACGGGAGTTCGACCGTGCCTTCGGCAATCACCAACTGATCGTACGTTTGCGTGGTTGAGCCGAAGAGGATTTTCCCGGTGCCCGACTTGGTCAGGACCGAGCTGCCGCTCGTGCCGAGCATTGTGCCGGACGCAGTTAACAGTTTGCCACCGGCAATGTTCCATGTCTGATTGCCCGCGACGGTGATGCCCGCACCAAACGTCACGTTCGCATTGGTCGACTGCACATCGATGCCGGTTCCGGTCGTGTTCCCGGTAATGGTCAGGCGGCTGCCTGCGGGCGAGCCGGCGTTGATGGTGATCACCTGTGCGCCGGTCGGGTTGCCGCTAAACGCGATGGCCGCAATCGTGTAGTTGCCGTCGAGCGTTGTCGTGAGGTTACCGGTGGTGCTGGTGCCCGCGGTGGTGGTGCTGAAGACCACCGTGCTCGCGGCGCCAGGCGTGCCGCCGAGGTTGGTCGTATTGCCCGAGTCAGTGAACCAGTTTGTTACACCGGCGTTGTTGGTCGTCCAGGAGAAGTCCTGCCCGCCGCCCCAGTACACGGTGTTGGGCGAAGTATTGAGGTTGTTCACGGTCAGCATCACGGCCGTGCCGCTCACGCTGGTGGTGTAGGTATAGCCCGGCGAGATCAGGTTGAACGTGTACGCCGCGCTATTCAAGCCGCCAGCCGCCGACAGCAGCGTGTAGTTGCCGGTGTCAAAACCTGTCAGCGTGCTGAGGTTGAACTTGATCGTGCCTGCCGTGGTAGCCGTCGCGCCGGTGATGATCTGGTCGTAGTTGGTGAGATTGCCCAGTTCGAAATTCAGAACGGCAGTATTCGCAGCCGTGCCCAAGGTCAGAGCGCCTGCGCCGAGATTAACTGACTGGCCCACCGTGTTGACCAGGCTCAGGTTGCCGCTGCCGGTAACACTGACTGCCGACGTCGCAAGTGCCGAAGTCGTTCCGCCGGAGATTCTCAGTGAGCCGGCGCTGACGGTCGTCGCGCCGGTGTAAGCCACCGTCGCAGCCGAGATCGTCAGGTTCGACGTCGCGCTGTTCTGGATCACGTCTGTCACGCTCGACGTCACGTTGCCGGTGATGCTGACCAGGCCCGTGTTGCCGCCGGTATGCGTGAACGAGCCGGCGTTGCCGAGATTTGTAATCGTGGTGGTGGCGGTTCCGCCCGAGACAACCGAGACGTTGCCACTATTAAAGACGTTCGATACCAGAAGGAATGTGCCGCCAGATAGCTGGTTCAGCGTCAGGGAACCGATTTGTGTGAAGTTGCCGGTGTAGCTGCTTGAAGTTCCCTGGTTCCAGACGACGTTCATCCCGCCGGTGAAGTTACCGGAGCCTGAGGTGCCGTTGCCCATGGTGAAGGTCGGGGTACCCGAACCCGAATTGATAATATTGCCGTTGTTCGTCACCGTCCCAACCGTAACAGAGCGGTTGCCGTTCAAATCGAGCGTGGCATTCGGACCCGTCGCAGACACCGCGAGGGTGGTGCCCGTAGGAAGCGAATTGCTCGCGCCAAGCATCACCGTGCCGCCGGTAATGGTGGTTGTGCCGCCCCAAGTGTTGTTGCCGGACAGCAGCACCGTCCCGCCATTAGTGTGGTTGAAGGTTGCCGCGGCTCCGGCAAGATTAGCACTGATCGTCAACGTGCCGGTCGCGTTTTGAAGCGAGTAAGACGTGGCAGTCAGGTTGCCGCCCTGCACAGTGCTTGCGCCAGTCACAGTGAACGCGCCCGTGGTCTTCGAAAAGCCACCCAGGTTCAACGTGGCAGTACCGAGCGTGACCGCGGTAGTGCCGTTGCCCAGCGTGGAATTGGCCGTCGTCATGTTGATGGTGCCGAAGTTCAGAATGGTCGCACCGGTGTAGGTGTTGGCGGCGCCGAGGTTCAACGTGCCGTTACCCTGCCAAGTCAGTGCGCCGGCCGTCGAGTTGCCGTTGGAGATGGTGGAATTGATGTTCAGCGTACCGCTGCCGGCCAAGGTCATCGTGCGACCCGCGGGAGCGATAAAGAGCGGCATAATGTCGATGCCGCCGTTGAAGTTCGAGATGTTATTGACGGTAAGCGTCGTGCCTGTCGTCGCATTCTGAGCGTACTTGCCGGTGAACGTGATGTTTCCGCCGGCGTTAATCACCGAGTTGGCGGTAATTACGAAGAAGTTGCTGATCGAACGATCACCGCTAGCGTTGAGGAAGCCGCCGCCGAGGGACAGGGTCCCCGTGCCGACCGGACCATTGGTGACGACACCGGTGGTGTTGCTGGCCAAGACCAGGTTGCCCGAGGTCACCGTGGTGTTGCCGGAATACGTATTGGCGCCCGCAAGCGTGGCGGTGGAGGTGGCGCTGTTCAGCGTAAAGGTGCCGGTCCCGGAAATGATGCTGCCACTTGTTTGCGTAAAGTTGCCGCCGGTAACAGACACGATCGAGCCCAGGTTGCCGCTTAGATTGAGCGCCCCGGAGGTCAGGGAGGTCGTGCCGGTGAAGTTACTAGTTCCCGAAAGCGCGAGCGTTCCGGTACCGCTGTAGGTCAGGTTGCCGGGGTTGCCACCGCCGCCGTTGAAGTTGGAGATCGCGCCGGAAATGGTGACGTTGCCCGTTCCCTGGATGGTGAGCGTGCGGCCCGGGGCGCTGGCATCGGAGAGGTACACCGCGCCACCGATCGTCGTCAACGCGGTATTGTTTACGGTCAGCGTAGCGCCACCGATGCGGGTGAAGTTGCCGTTGAGGTTCAGAGCGTCGTTGCCGCCGATGGTCGAGCCGTTGTTGAACTGGATGGCATTGGTGAGGGTCGCGCCGCCCGCTGCGGCGACCAGCGTACCGCCGTTGAGGGAGAAGTTGCCGGCACCCAGCGCACCGCTGACAACGGACAGATTGCCGGTCGTCAGCGTGGTAAGGCCGGTATAGGTGTTCGACTGCGTCAGAGTAAGATTTCCGACGCCGGTCTTGGTGAGGTTGCCGGTGCCGACGATCTTGGCACTGATCAACGCGTTGGTGCTGCCTGCGCCGCTCACGTTAAGAGCGTTCATCGCAATGTTGCCGTTGCTGATCGTGCCGTTGTTAGTCATCGAGATGACATTGACGGTCTGGCTGGTGGTGCCGAGATTCACGGTGCCCGAGCTGATGGTTAGGTTCGCCGAGGTGGCGCCCAGTGTGCCGATGCCGGTGAGGCTCAACGTGCCGGCCGACACGGTCGTCGTGCCGCCGTAGGTGTTCGCGCCGGCGAGGGTCGTGTTACCAAGGGTCTGGGTGAAGTTCGTCGGGGCGCCGCCGATAACACCGGTCGAGGTTTCAGAGAACTGCGCCGCACCGCCGCTCAGGGTGATATTGGACCCCGTGATGCTACCCGACAAATTCAGCGTGCCGGCGGTGACGGTCGTCACGCCGGTGTAGATGTTGGCACCCGCGATGCTTGCGTTGCCGTTGGTGAGCACGAGGGTCGACGCGCCGCCGAGGACGCCGGTGGACGTTTCGTTGAACTGAGCGCCGTTGGTCAGCGTGACGCTCGGGGTTCCCGCGATGGTGCCCGTCAGAGTCAGGGTGCCCGCGCTGATCGCCGTCGCGTTCGTGTAGTTATTGTTCGAGCCGGCAAGGATCAAGTTTCCCGCCCCGGCCTTCGTGAAGCCGAAAGCGCCGGTGATGTTCCCGCCGACGGTGACGTTGCCCTGGGTGACGCCGATGTTCTTGTTGGTCGCGTTGAGCGTAAAGTTTCCGGTGCCGAGGTTCGTGTCGTTGGTGTTGATGAAGGTCAGGTCGGCACCGATGAGGAACGGATTGTTGTTGAGCGTCAGCAAGCCGCCCGACGTGTTATCCAGCGATCCGTTGGTGGACACGATAACGGTGCTCGCGCCCAGCGCGGTGGCGTTCTTCAGGAAGAGGTTGCCGCCCTTGATGATGGTGTTGCCAGTGTAGGTGCTGGCGGTTCCGGAGAGCGTCCAGTTGCCGGCGTTGATCTGCACCGAGGTGTTGGAGTTCGCACCCGCAACGCCGTCGGTGATGTTGCCGCTCAGCTCGTTGGTGAAGTTCACGTTACCCGTGACGTCGATGATTCGGGTTCCGAAGTTGGAGCCGGTGAGGTTGCCGCTGATGTCGCCGCTCAGGTTCAAGGCGCCCGTCTGGGTCGACGCGTCGAGCGTCATGCCGCTCGTATCGGCCAGAATGATCTGCTTGTTCGAGGTCTGTCCCGAACCCGTGTACTTCAAGATGGTTTTATTCGTGAAAGTAAGGGTGGAACCCGCGCCGAGGTTGCTTGCGGCGCCCACCATACCGATATCAGCCACACTGACCGTGCCACCAGTGATTGTAAACGTGACGTTGCTGGTAAAGGTGTTGCAGCCCGACAAGGTGATGCCAGCCGCGTTAGCCGAGATCAGCAGATTCGACGTCGCGTCTCCGCCGGAGATGTTTCCGGAAATCGTCATCGTGCCGCCGGCGGCGGTGTTCTGGAACTGCTGAGTTGTTCCGGGACCGGCGCCGAGGATCAGGCCAGCCGCGATTGTGTTCGTGCCAGAGGAGATCTGGTTGGAGATTGCGGCGGTCGTACCCGTGCCGGTACCGGTCAGGGTAATCGCAAAGTCGGGTGACAGGCTCGTGAGGTTGTACCCCGAAGCACCGAGATTGAAGACGATCTGCGAGAGCGAGATATTGCCGGTGAGCTGCGGCTGCGTGATCGCCACGTTACCGAAGGTCGCGATGTCGCCGGTGTTAATGGCTGCTGACCAATTCGCGCCGTCGTTGAAATCCGTGCCCGTCTGCCGCCAAGTGGTGGCTGCGGCTTTCACCGGCGCCGCGCTACTTAAAAGTCCTGTTGCACCAACCGCCAAAGACAGGATCTTCGCTACACGAACTTTGCTCTTCCGCATTTTCATTCTCCCGAAATCGAACGGCTCACTACACTTTCCCCATTCCGAACACTTCGCACTGCAAAACCTTCATCACCTTCTGCAGAAATTCCGCAGACCCTTTTCGGCACCGCCTCAGAAAACAGTCTTGATGCACAGTTCGTTAAGGCTGCCGACAACGGTTACGCTGGGCTGTTACTTCCAACCCGAAATGATTTGAGGCCTCCGTGAAATCGATCTCCGCGGTTACGCGATAAGTTCGATTTACAATTTCGATTTGTGAACGGCGCAACGTTCCGCAAACGATTCCGCCGCATCCTGTAGATTGAAGCACATTTTTGTAAATTTGCCAATGAAAATCAGGATATTTTTGAGCGCAATCAATGTATAATAATACAATTTGAGCCATTTAACGGGAGCTTTTGTATAGTCGGGGTGCCGTAAAACCCGAAAAACGTTGATTTCAGTTCAAAAAACGATGTTTACCGGTATGCTTCGGGGCAAATTCGGCCTCGAAGGGCTCTGGCAGGCACACCCAACGCGATTGTGTTCGCCGGAATCGACCGGTTCACCACCGCACCGGCCCCTAACACCGAGCCCTCGCCGATCTCTACGCCGTCTAAAATCGTCACGCCGGCACCGATCCAACAGTTCCGACCGATCTTAATTCCGCGCTTCGAAGTGGGCTGCTGTGAAATTGGGGTGTTTGGATCGTCGATGCCGTGGGCCATCGCAACCACCACCACACCGGCCGCCAACATGGTGTCCGCGCCGATCGAAACCCCGCCGTGTCCGTAGATGACACTGTTGTGGCCGATGTACACGCGATCCGCGAGTTCGACCGATCCGCCGTAGGGGGCAATGACCGTGTTGTGCGTGAGCTGACAGCCGGCCCCCATGCGGATCGATCCGCCAGTCTCAAGTTCAAGCTTGCAGGTCGTGGCGATCCTTGCGTCGCGTGGGATGCGCGTGGCGTCAAAACTATTCCAATAAAATCGACGAGTTGTCCGCCAAAACCAGACGTGGGCCCGGCGAATTGCTTGCATTGTCTTTTGACGAAGTGACATAATTCGCTTCAGCTTTGGGGCACAAAGGACGCAACTTTATATCGGGCAATCTCAACAAGGACCGAAGCTAAAGTTTGTTCGGCCCGATAAAAGTAATGGACTCTTTCCTGGTGGGAGCGGAAATGGACTTCAAAACCATCACCGACTGGTTCGCCGGCGGCAATCCAAAGTACATGGAATTGTCGCACTGCATGAACCATGACTACTTCTGGATCACGCTCACGGTCACGCTCGATATCGCCGTCGCGTGCGGATACCTGCTGATCGCCGCCCACTGGTGGAAGAATCAGAAGGCCCTGGAGCCGAATCACCCGGCCGCTTCGCCGCTGCGAAACCTTCGCAACATCTTTCTCTTCTGCGGGCTTTGCGGCTACGTCTTCATCCCAATCAAAATGGTGTGGCCGGCGTGGCGTCTATACGACATGTTCATGGTCGTGCTGGTGTTTTCCACGTGGCGATTCGCGCTGCAGTCCCGCAATTTGCGCGTGGTTTACAGCGAGCTGGGTCGCAACAAGCAGCTCGCGATCGATCTCGAAGAATCGCGGGCCCAGAGCAAGCGGAAAACCATGTTCCTCAACGCGGTCAGCCACGACCTGCGCACGCCGCTCAACGGCCTGGTGCTGCAGACGGCTGTGGCGGAGATGGGACTGGCGTCGAACGATCACAAGGTCATCAAGGAATCGATCGCGCAGATGAAGCTCACCGCCAAGGTCGCCGCCGACATGCTCAACGGCTTTCTCGAACTCGGCCGGCTCGATTGGAACGCCGACGGTCACACGTTTACTGAGATCGAACTGAAAGACCTGATGGCCGAGGCCGTGCGCCGCGCCCAGCCCGAGGCCGACGTGAAGAAGATCCAAGTCCGCTGCGGCGACGTTCCCAGCGTCCGCATCCGCAGCGACAAGATGAAGCTCTCGCGCGTGCTCGACAACCTCGTCGGCAACGCGGTCAAATTCACCGATACCGGCAGCGTCACCTGCACCTCAGAAGTGCAGGACGGCAAGGTCCATCTCCACGTGATCGACACCGGCGAAGGCATCGCCCCCGACGACATGAAGTACCTGTTCGACGAGTTTTACCAGGTGAAAAATCACGAGCGGAATCCGGCCAAGGGTTTCGGGCTCGGCCTGGCCATCGCCCGGCGACTGGTCGACCAACTCGGCGGCCAGATCCTCGTCCAAAGCGAACCGGGTCGCGGCAGCCGGTTTACCGTTGTCTTAAATCACGACAATTGATCGCACGGCGATCCGAAAGGGCCCGACGCCTTTCACTGGTATTCTGCGCAAGGGAATCCACCTAGGGGACATTATTTAGATATCTGGTTGCGGGCGATAAGATTGCAATTTCTGACCTTTTTTCTTTGACAATCGTTAGCACCATTCTATCGTGTGCGGTTTGCGCTTCTGCGCAATCTCGGGGTCGTGGTTATCTCGGGCTACCTCATTCTCGGAAAGATTCTCGGAGCTATCGTCAATGGAAAAGCTAATGATCGCGCAAGGATGCGCGCGTAAGTCCTCATCGTCCTTCATCAAGCAACTCCTCGCCCGCGCCGCGGCAACTTCTACGCCGCAGCTCAAGACCCGGATGACGACCATCGAACAACTCGAATCGCGCATGATGCTGTCGGCCACGCTGACGACCACGCCTGATTTCATTCTCGCCGCCGACGGCTCGGTCACCCCCGCCGCAACCGCCGGACCGACCGGCATGACCGCCGCCAAAGTCCGCAAGGCGTATGGGCTCGATGCGGTCTCGTTCAGCGGCGTCGTCGGTGACGGCTCCGGCCAGACGATTGCCATCGTCGACGCTTACGACGCTCCGAACATCGTTGCCGACCTGCACGCGTTTGACCTGGCCATGGGCCTGAGCGATCCGACCCTCACCATCGTCAAGCAGTCCGGCACCGTCGCCGACGCCAAGGGCGGCTGGGGCGTGGAAACCAACCTCGACGTCGAGTGGGCTCACGTCGTCGCCCCCAAGGCCGACATCCTGCTCGTGCTCGCCAAGAGCGCGTCGTACACCGATCTGATGGCCGCGGTTGATACCGCGCGTAACACCGCGGGCGTGTCGGCGATCTCCATGAGCTGGGGCAGCACCGAATTCTCGGGCGACCTCACCTACGATTCGCACTTCGTCACGCCGGCCGGGCACACGCCCATCACCTTCTTCACCGCCAGCGGCGATAACGGCGCGTACGACAGCGGCGGCTCGACGAAGAACGTGGGCTACCCGTCAGTGTCGCAGTACGTCGTCTCGGTCGGCGGAACGCGGCTCACCACCGACGCGACCGGCACGTACACCTCGGAAACCGGCTGGGGCAACAGCACCAGCAGCGGTTCGCAAGGCGGATCCGGCGGCGGCATCAGCGTCTACACCGCCAAGCCGACCTACCAGAGCACCGTCACCCAAAGCGCCACCAAGCGAACCGTCCCCGACGTCGCCTGGCTCGCCGACCCCGCCAGCGGCGCTTCGGTTTACTCCAGCTACGACTTCGGCGCCAGCACCCCGTGGGCCACCATCGGCGGTACGAGCCTCGCTTCGCCGATGTGGGCCGGCATGATGGCCATCATCAACCAGGGCCGCGCGCTGCAGGGCAAAACCACGATGAACGGCTTCAGCGAAACGCTCCCCGCGCTGTACGCCCTGCCGAGCACCGATTTCCACGACATCACCACCGGCAACAACGGCTTTGCCGCCGGCGTTGGTTACGACCTCGTCACCGGCCGCGGCACGCCGATCGCCAACCTCATCGCCAACGACATGGCCAACTACGGCAACCCGGTGAACCCCACGCCGGTCATCAGCTCATTCACGATCAGCCCGTCGTCGGTCGTCACCGGCACGAGCGCCACGCTCAGCGCCACCGCGAGCGAGGCCGGCGGATCGATCAGCGGCGTGAACTTCTACCGCGACATCAACACCAACGGCACGTACGAGTCCGGCACTGACACGCTCGTCGCCGCGGGCGTCCTCAGCAGCGGCGCCTACACCGCCACCGCCACCACGACCGGCTTTGCCGCCGGCAGCTACAAATACCTGGCCGTTGCGACCGACGCGACCGCGCAAACCGCCGTCGCCGGGGCGACGCTCACCGTCACCGCCGTGCCGGTTCCGAACCCGGTCATCGGTTCGTTCACGCTCAGCCCGACCAGCGTGGTCATCGGCGCAAGCACCACGCTCACCGCCAGCAACGTCACCGACGGCGGCAGCACGATCAACGCCGTGAAGTTCTACCGCGACGCCAACAGCAACGGCACGTTCGAAGTAGCGTCTGACACGCTGCTCGGCACCGGCGCTCAGAACGGCACGACCTGGACGCTCTCGACGGCCACCACCGGCTTCGCCGCCGGCACGTACACCTACTTCGCCGTCGCTAGCGACATCGCCGCCGTGAGCTCAGCCGCCAGCAAGGCGACCCTCACCGTCACCAACCCCGTCACCAATAACGACAACTTCGCCAACGCCACCGTGCTGACCGGCTCGACCATCAGCATCGCGGGCACCACGGTGGGCATGACCCGCCAGACCGGGGAACCGGTCATCGCCAACGGCACCGGCGGCCACTCGATCTGGTACTCCTGGACCGCTCCCGCCGCCGGCACTGCCACCTTCACCACCGCCGGCAGCAATTTCGACACGCTGCTCGGCGTCTACACCGGCACGAGCGTGACGAGCCTGAGCCTCAAGAAGAGCAACGACGACGTTTCCAGCAGCGTGCTGACGAGCAAAGTGAGCTTTAAGGTATCAAAGGGAACGACGTACAAGATCGCCATCGACGGCTACGCCGGCGCCAGCGGCAGCACGGTGCTGAACATTACCGCCCCCGCCGGTGCAGCCACCGCCAAGGCCAAGCACGCCGCCGTCACAGCCGATGTGACGGTCGTCCCGACGACGTTCTCCGATACGCCGGTCGCCATCGCCGCCGCCAGCGTGGCGAACGTTGAAGTGGCCGACGTTGCCACAGTGACCGCCGCGGCCGGTACGAGCACCACGACGCCGTTCGCGTCGTCGCCGATCGCGTTCAGCAGCAAGCGCCACTGGGCCGAGTCACACAAAGCTTCCCACGTGTCGATCGACGACGCGGCCGTGAAGCTGATCGATCTGGATCTGTTGTAGACGACGTTCTGCAGCAGCTTCCGCAAGTTCCGGGTCACGCCGCTTGCGGCTTCGCGAGTCCCATACTCCGCGAGGCCGCAGCGGCGTTTTTGTTTAGCAGTGTTGTAGGGTGGGGTTCATCCCCACCACGTTTTTGTGCGCCGCGATGGTGGGGATGAACCCCACCCTACAGAACTCGCTTCGCGTGTACGCTCTGGATGACAGACTTGGTCATGGCGAGCGTGCGCTACTTGCGCTTGCCCTTCTTCGGAACCTTCGCGCCTTTTTTGCGAGCTTCAGACAGCCCGATCGCGATCGCCTGCTTGCGGCTCTTCACCTTCTTGCCGCTTTTTCCGCTTGTGAGCGTGCCCTTCTTTTTGCGATGCATCGCCGACTTCACCATCTTGCCGGCTTTTTTTCCGTACTTGGCCATGGCGTCCTCCGCGTCATTTGTGAAATGCGCCGGCGCTCGTCGCGACAGCGTGCATAATTCTAGACCCAGCCCCGCACGGCCGATTCGCCCGATCGTGACTTTCAGAGTTCCCCTTACCCCAGCACTTGCCACATCGCGCCGGCCATCAGCACGCCGCGCGCCGTCCACACGATCGTACGAATCCAATTCCCGATGGTGAGCGACCGGCACACCGCTGCATCAAATCCGCGCGAAAGTTTGTTATGACACGGCACCTGGATCAGCGCCGTCGACAGCCACGCCACCGCGACTAACGCCAATCCTGCCCACGCGATCCAAGGCCCCATTGCCGCCGGCCGACCGATCACCAGGGCTATGCTGCTGGCCGCTTCAATCAACATCGCCGGCGCAACGAGAACAGTAATCATCGTCGAATGGCGGCGGTGATAGTCGAGCCAACTGGTTTCGCCGACCAAATCAAACTGTCGATAGTGCACGAGCTGCACCAGCCAGATCAGGCCGACCATGAACCAGGTGGAGATGAGGTTGAGGAGCAGGATGGAGGCGGGATCGAGCATCGGCGGATTGTAGGGCAAATTGCGCGACGCATTTCTCTCGCGCCCGGTATTCCCGGGAGAGAGCGGGGTGAGGGTTCTGCCACAACGGCCGGGCAGTGTGCGATTTGCAGTGAGTTGCAGTGAGGCGTCCGTCGCGAATTCCGGGTGGGGCGCAGATGCGATACAGAACCCTCGCCCTACCATTTCCCGGCGTACCGGGAGAGGAACCAGAGCGAGAATCACCACGTGTACTTCACCGAATACGTCACCGTCTTTTCCCCGCCGGCGGGGACGTCGACCGGAATGTGGATGGTGAGATAGTCCTTCTTCTCAAACTTCTCGCTGATCTCTTCGATCTTCCACTGCGAGCCGCGGTACATGTCTTCGCGAATGAGGATGTTGACCGCTTCCTTCTTGTGATTGCGGAGTTTGATTTCGAAGGATTCTTTCGCCCAGCGTTCTTGGTGGTCTTCTTCGAAGTTGGTTTGCTTTCGTTCGCCGACCAGATCGAACGCCGTGCCGAGCCGGAACAATGCGCGCTCGTTCACCGGCGTGTGCTGGATGACGTCCTCGCCCACGAACTCGGCCGAGCCGTCGATATCGCGCTTGAACAGCCGCACGCGGCCGGCGGGCAGGGGAACGCCAAGGCCGCCCTTTTCAGCGTTGGCGACGCGAATGTAAACGTGCACCTTGCTCTCGCCGCCGACGCCGTCGATACGATGCACGGGCTGGTCGACGAATCGCCCCTGCAGGTTTTCGGGCAGGCCGTAGTAGAGGTAAATTTTTTCCACCGGCACATTGGCGCGCGGCGAAAACAGTTCGAGCTGCTTGGTGGAATTGTTAGGAAGCGTGGTCGTCTGGCTGAGCGCGTACACGTGATACTCAAATAGCCCGCGCTCCAAAAATTCCGGCTTGGTGTCACTGCCGCCGAACAGGCCGCCTCTTATCATCTTTTCAAAATCGGGCGGCGGCTTGAGACGGTGCACATCGCCGGCCACGAGTTTCAACTTCGTATCGGGATAGCCGACGCCGCTCTGGTTCATCAGCGTAACCCAACTGCTCAAATCGACGGCGGTGTCGTTGGCATTCAGCACGGCCGTGTAATCGGCACGCCAGCTGACGCCTTCAATTTGATACGTCACCTGCGCGTCATGCGTGCCGGCCTTGGCGGCGGAGATCTTCCAGAGCAGCGTGGGCTTGGTATGCAGCTCCGACGGGCGCTTGGCGAGGTGAATCGCGGCGACTTCCGCGCGCTGCAGCACGGTGATCTCACCCCCGTCGCCCTGCAGGGTGAGGCTGGCCGTGTCGAACGCGAGGAGCGTCCCGCTGATCGCCCCGCCCGCCGTGGCGCCGGCCGCCTTGGTGTCTACCTTCACCGGCTGATCGAGATATTTCTTCAGCAGCTTATCACTGGTGAGCAGATCGAACTCAAAGTTCTGCTCGAACACCGACGTGTGCTGCGGATCGGTCAGCGACACGAACGCCACGGTAGTCGCATCAATCGTGCTGGCCACGTCGGCAAAGCGGATGTCATTCATCCCTGCCTTCAGGTCGATCTTCCGAACCTCCCGCACGACGCCATACCCCGGCGGCGACACCTGGTACGCGGTATTCGGATCGGAACTCCACTGCACGAGTTCCTGCGGATCAAATTTCGCGGGATCGGCCGTGCTGTAGATGGTGAGGGAAAATCCGGGCTCGGGGACGGCGGGCTTGGTGGCCTGCGCGCAAGCGGTCGCAGTGAGTGAAAGGAGAGTCAAACAGATCCAATGTTTCATGCGATCCTCCCTTTTCTGAAAATTCACTAAGAGATCTTGCGTTGCGGATTGAGGTCGAAGTACAGGGTGTTCGACCAATTCCCCAATCCTAATCGATCAATCGGTCGCACAACGCGCTTGCCGTGCCGTGATGAAGGTCCGGCGGGCATTGATACCGAGACTTTTTCCCGCGTCGTCTTTTCTTCTGCTTCAAGATTTAGAATCGAGTGAATCAGCGCCTCGTTTTGTTCGAGGAGCGGCTGATCGTGCATCTCAAAAATCTCGCCGCACTCGAGAACGAAAAAGCGGCGACGGTTCTTTTCTGATCGCAAAAATGCGTCGGCCTCGGACGCAAGCGGTCGAGCATCGACGTTCGAAATACGATTCAAGAAGTCAGAAAGTCGTTCGAAACCGGCCTCGTAGTCTCCAGCGATCGCGATCTGCTCCGGGCACTTCCAGATTGACGAGTTGCAAGGTTGCGGATTACCGGAAAGCAATAGTTTGAAGGCGATTGGAATGTCGTAGTTCCATTCGGCGATTCCAATCATGTCGCGTTCCGCCGGCGTTCGATCGGCCGTTGGAACTTCATTGGATGCGTAGAGATAACTGCGATTGGCCATCCGCAATCCCTCCAATTACCGATAGACAGGCGTTAGTCCCCGCCGCCGTGGCTCGGCGCCCGCGCATCGTCCGCATCGTACGGCCCGTCCGCGTTTTCGCCGGCCACCTCAACGCGCTCGATGCTCAGCGCCCGGCCCGTCATTTCATCGATCTCCGCGATAGCACCGCACAGTCGCACGTCGTTCGTCGCCACGTCGAAACTGTGCGGCATGTTCGTGGTCATGTGTTTCAGCACGCGATCCTTGCGACGGCCGAGGACGCTGTCGTACGGGCCGGTCATGCCTACGTCGGAGATGAACGCGGTGCCGGCCTGCAGGATTTTCGCGTCGGCTGTGGGCACGTGCGTGTGCGTGCCGAAGACGAAGCTGGCTCGGCCGTCCAGATGATGGCCCATCGCGACTTTTTCGCTGCTGGCCTCTGCGTGGAAGTCGCAGACCGTCACCTTCACCGCCCGCGGGAAGGTCATGAGCACCCGGTCGGCCGCGGCGAAGGGATCGTCGGCGGGCATGTTCATGTAGATGCGGCCGATGAGCGCGAACACGCCGACCGACACGCCCTTGCTGGTCTGCACCACCGTAAACCCGCGGCCAGCGGCCTGCGTCGACAAATTCGCGGGGCGGATGATCCGCTCACTGCTCTGCAGGCTCGGCACGATATCCAGCTTGCGATAGACGTGATCGCCGAGCGTCACCACGTCCACCCCGTACGACCGCACCTTGTGGAACAGATTCTGCGTGATGCCCGAACCGCCGGCGATGTTCTCGGCATTTGCGATGACGAGGTCGACTTTCTTATCGCGCACCAGGCTCGGCAATTTGAGTGCACGACTTGTCGGACCGGGACGGCCGACGATGTCGCCGATGACGAGAATACGAATGGGCATAACGGGGCAGCGTAGCAACCCTGCGGCATTTTGGCGAAGCGCTGACCGGCGTAAACGATCGTTTGCCCATCCACTGACGGGCGTGGCAAACCGAAAAATTGTCGCAAGAAAATTGTATTTTGGAATTGTCAGTACGCGCGGAAATTTCTAGCATTTTACTTTCTGGCAGGGTGTAAATCGGCGCGGAGCCGCCGGCCTGCCCTCACTTCTTTTGTTGTGGAGAAAACCATGTCGAACTTGCTCAGGCGCCGCGCTGCCCGCGCGGCTTCGGTGGCGACGCATCGTGTTCAATTCGCCGTTCGCCCGATTATCGAAACGCTCGAACACCGCTGGCTGCTGTCGGTGGCAACTGTGAACACCGCTGTTGACGGAGCCAGCCCCGACAGCGTGCTCACCTTGCGCGAAGCGATTCAAGTGACCAATGGCGACTTGGCCTATAGCGCGCTCACGCCGCAGGAGCAGGCGCAGGTCGATCTCACCGAGCCGCTCGGCACGAACGACACGATCCGATTTAACATCTCCGGCGCCGGGGTTCACACGATTTTGCTCAGCGGCTCCCAATTGCCGACGATCACCAAGAAGGTATTCGTCGATGGCTATTCGCAGCCGGGCTCCTCGAAGAACACGCTCGCAACGGGCAATGACGCGGTGATCAATATCGTCATCGACGGCTCGTCCCTGTCGGGCTCCGCCCGCGGGATAGGCATCTTCGGCGGCACTGCGGACGGCAGCAAAGTGCAGGGTTTGTCGATCGTGGGCTTCGCCGCCGGTGAAGGCATTTCAATGGGGAAGACGAACGACAACGTCATCTCTGGCAACTTCATTGGCGTAAAACCGGATGGCGTGACCGTTGCCGCCAATAGTTCCGGCATCGGGATCTCCCAGGCATCCACCAATACGATCGGCGGAAGCGCCGTCGGCGACCGGAACCTCATTTCCGGCAACACCGGTGACGGTATATACATCCAGGCCACCGGTGCCAACGATAATCATGTCGTCGGCAATTACATCGGTACCGACGCCTCAGGCACGGCGGCGCTGGCCAACGGGGATGACGGGGTCGACATCGAGCACGGCGCGAACACGGTGCAATCCAACCTGATTTCCGGCAATACCGGAAATGGTGTTTACCTGCACGACCCCGTCACGCTCAACACCGTCATTCAAGGCAATTACATCGGCGTGGACGTTTCAGGTAACAACGACCTGGGCAATGACAAAGAAGGCATTTTCATTGCGCAAGACGCGGGCAGCGCGGTCATCCGCGGAAACGTCATCAGCGGCAACGGAAGTAGTGGAATCACCCACGACAGCTTTGTCGGCGGCGACACGATCGCAGGCAACTTCATCGGCACCAATGCGGCCGGCACCGCTGCAATCGCGAACGACAGCGGCGGAATTTACATCATTTTCGGCGGCGACAACGTCATCGGCGGCACGACCGCTGCGGATCGCAACATCATTTCCGGCAATCAATACGACGGCGTCACGCTCGATGTCGGCAGTTCGGGCAACCAGGTGTCGGGCAACTACATTGGCACGAACGCGGCCGGAACCGCGGCCATCGCCAACGGCACAGGCGTCAACCTGTCCCAGGCCAACGACAACATCATCGGTGGACTCGCCGCCGGCGCAGGGAATTTGATTTCCGGCAATACCCACAACGGCATCAACCTGGGCAGCAGCGGCAACGGCAATCAAGGAACCGTCGTCTACGGCAATTTCATCGGCACCGCGGCCGATGGCGCAACCGCATTGGGCAACGGCGACAACGGCATCTATTCCGAAAGCCGCGCCATCCTGATCGGCAGCATTGTGACCGGCGGCGGCAACACGATCGCATTTAACAAGCTGGCAGGCGTGGCGATCGACGGGGAACAAACTTACACGGGTGTGAACAACGCCGTCCGCGGAAATTCTATCTTCGGCAACGGCAAACTCGGAATCGATCTGCAGCCGGTCGGCGTAGTCGGTGTGACGGCGAACGATCCCGGCGATACCGACAGCTACGCCAACGGCGGACAAAACTTCCCCGTGCTAACGTCGGCCACCACGGCCGGATCGACGCTTACCGTCAACGGCTTGTTGAACAGCGAAGCCAACCAGTTTTACGTGATCGATTTTTACGCGAATGACGCTATCGATCTGACCGGCCTGGGCGAAGGCAAGCGCTACCTCGGCTCGATCAGCGTACAGACCGACGCCTCCGGCAACGCCACGTTCACCGCCACGCTGACCGCCACCCTCGGCGCCGACAAGTACATCAGCGCGACGGCCACGACGACCGCTAACGCCCCGTACGGCGACACGTCCGAATTCTCCCAGACGATCGAGGCCACCAACCCCGCTCCTCCGCCGCCGGTCATCACCATCAGCGACGTTTCCAAAAACGAAGGCAACTCCGGCACGACCGCCTTTACCTTCACCGTTACGCGTACCGGCGGCACCTCGGGCACTTCCGATCTTTATTACCAAACGGTGAGCGGCACTGCGACCGCGTCCACCGATTACACCACGGTCGCGCTCACTCCCCTGCACTTTGCCGCCGGTGAGGCGAGCAAACAGATCGCCGTCCAAGTGAAGGGAGACACCGCCATCGAAAGCGACGAGACGTTCTTTGTGAAGCTTTCGAGCCCCGTCGGCGCAACCCTTGGTGACGACACGGGCCTCGGCACCATTGTCAACGACGACTTGCCGGCGGCTCCGTCGGCGATCGGGTACACCAATCTCAAGGCGAGGAAAAACAAGAACAATCGCTACGACTTCAGCGGCGTGGTCGCGAGCTTCACCAGCACCGTCTTCAACAGTGCGGGCAACTTCACCGCCACCATCAACTGGGGCGACAGCCAAAGCTCCGCGGGATCGATCGCCTGGAACAAAAAGACCAAGCGATGGGACGTGAGCGGCTTACACCAATACGTCAATCGCGGCACGTATCACCTGGTGATCACCATCACCGACACCAACGGCCGCACCGCCACAGCCAACAGCACGTTGACGGCGTAGCGGGTTGATGCGGTGAAGGACAATTGAATCTCGTCTCGCGAGAAGCAGTCGCTCGCGCACCTCTCGTCCGCGCCGGACGTTCGGCCGCACGGCGAACCTGCGCGCGGGTGGTATCATCGCGGTCGTGCAGAACGAACGTCCGATCCTCGACTACGCCCCGCCGCCGGCTTCGCTGGCGAATCGCACGCGCGAGCGAATCAGCCGGCATCCGATTCTGGCGTTTTTTCTGTTGCGCAAACTACGCGCGACTGAAGTCGCCCTCATTGGCTGGCCGGCACTGTGTTTGATCAACTTCCTTTGCATTTCGAACGAGTATTTTCTGCGCGACGGCTTTGATGCGATTTGGGCTTACGTGTGCCTCGACATTCTCGCGCCCGGCGTCGCATTCGTAACGATGGGGGCCGTCGTCAGGCTTTTCACGACGAAGCGTTTTACGATGGGCCATTTCGTTATCCTCTTCAGCCTGCTGATAGGATTTGCTTCCGGATTGTTGCCTTCGGCGCTTGAGCAATTGAACCATTGGCCCGGCTACCACAGCCAACCTTACGAACGCGTCCCGCAGTGGATGAACTACCTTCCGTACTGGAAATACTTCTAAATCCGCCAAAAAAGGCCCGGTTTGCCCGCCCCACAAGCGTCTCGTACAATTGACGATCCATGGCCGTTTCGCTCAATCACCTGGTTCTCCCCGACGATCCCATGAAAGGCCGCAAGCCTTCCTGGCTCAAGATGAAAATGCCCGGCGGCGACGGCTACTCCGCGCTGCTCAAGCTCGTGAACGAGAAGAAGCTCCACACCGTCTGCCAAAGCGCCAAGTGCCCCAACATGGGCGAGTGCTGGCAGGCCGGCACGGCCACCCTCATGATCCTCGGCGACGTCTGCACCCGCTCCTGCGGGTTCTGCCACATCGCCACCGGCAAGCCGGAATCGCTGGATACCGATGAGCCGCGACGCGTAGGCGACGCCGTAGCGGAGATGAAGCTCGGCCACGTCGTCATCACCAGCGTGAACCGCGACGAACTGCCGGATGGCGGCGCCGCGATCTGGGCCGAGACCATCCGCCAGATCCGCCTGAAATCCCCCGGCACGAGCGTCGAAGTCCTCATTCCCGATTTCTGCGGCGACTGGGACGCGCTCCAACTCGTCCTCGACGCCAAGCCCGACATCCTCAACCACAACATCGAATCCGTCCCGCGGCTGTACAAGATCGTCCGCCCGCAGGCCAAGTACCACCGCAGCCTCAAGCTGCTGCAGATCGCCAAAGACGCCGGCTTCGTCACCAAAACCGGCATGATGCTTGGATTAGGCGAGGAAGAGCACGAAATCGAGAGTGTCATCGACGACCTGGTCGCGATCAGCTGCGACATCCTCACCCTCGGCCAATACCTGCAGCCGACGCACCACCACCTGCCGGTCATCCGCTGGGTGCATCCGGATGAATTCGCAAGCTGGAAAGTCCGCGGCGAAGCGAAGGGCCTGCGCCACGTCGAGTCCGGCCCGATGGTGCGGTCGAGCTACCATGCCGAGAAGCAGGTTCAGGCTCACGCGGCGACATGAATGTAAAAGATCAAAAAGTATCCGTAACGCGCCCGTTTTCGCTGCCTTAATATTCCACCCTCAGCGATTAAATCCTAGCAAGAGAGCCCGGTAGTACCATGCCTAGCGGGCAAATTGCTTTGGGTTGTGTGGCTCTGGCGGATTGAATTGCCCCAAAAATATGCGTGCAATGAAGCCTTCTTCCATGCTGGCATTTGATCAATACCATTTGATGAAGTGTTCGATGCGGCTGCGGCTCCCGTCGTAGTCGGCTTTTGTTGTTTTTTCTTTGCCATTAGTTTGCTCCCTGCAGTTGGTTAGTTTTAGCGTTCCAGTAATCTTGTGCGTAAAGTTCGATATCTAAGTACGAATACGGCAGCATTGCGACTCGCGGCAAAGACCCTTTTGATTTCCATCGTATCGTCGTCCCATCCGAATTTTTCCGCTTTATCTCTTTCCCTGATCCGAGCCTCATGGCAAAGAAGTCCAAGAATCGACGGGGCCCTACACCGACAAACGGTTTAAACCTCACGCGATCAGGAATGCCACGCTCTGTGGTTGCCGAATCATCATGAAAGGTAAGTGCTTTACTCTTCGGATAAGGTTCGATGTAAACAACGTCCTTAATGCCGGCGGCGATGATGTGTTTTGCACAATTGTGGCATGGAAAGGTCGTGCAATAGATCGTTCCGCCGCGACAGGAAATTGTTTTTCTGGCGCATGCCAATATTGCCTCCATCTCGGCATGAACAACACGGCCATACTCTGTAATGTCACCGATTGCGCTTTTCTTCAGTGCGAGCCTGACACGATTGGCTTCTTTGCCTTTAACACCACAGGCCTTAATGACGCTTTCAATAATCACCTTCTTTTCAACTGAATTGCTGTCGTAGCCGCGAATGTAATCGCGCCCATTTGGAATATCTACAACGCGGTTATTTTTGAAAATTGGCCAATAGAGACCGCCACCGAATCGCGGACAGTCATTTGCGCCCGTCGATAAGATTTCATTTCGTTTTGCTACTACGGCTCCAACTTGCCGGGACAGATCGGCGCTTCGCATAGATGAAGCAACAGCCATGAACATCGCAAATTCGTTGAATGTTGGTGTGAGTGTTGGATGCCCAAATATAAGATCTAGGCACCTATGAATGCTGGCCCTTAACTTGTCCTCGTTGTTTTCATCCGCAACAAAAAAATCAGCCAAATGGAAAGTGTCACGCATGTGCTGACCGGTTTCCTGAGACTCGTGCTCATCACGATCAGATAGTCGCTTGGCTTCAAGAGAAGTCATCCCTTCGCCCTCTTCTCTGAGATTGCGAAGTCGTCGCTCTTTGTCGGCATGAACGGCAATAAGATAAAAACCCGATCCATACGTGCGTCGCAATTCTGCTACTTCGTCAGGATGCTTCAACGAACTAATGATGTACGCCCTTTTGCCTCGCGGTTTTTTTATGGGATCGGGGCCGCGCAACTTGCAAATAGCGTTGATTGCACCAATGGCGAGAATCGCGTTATCGCCAGTTACCTCTCGAATCTTGTTACCAAGATCAATAAGGGCTTCTGCTTGTTGATATTTTGATCCATTGGGCGCACCACTAGGCCCCACAAGATCGAGGATAATTTTTCTGGCAATGCTGATTACGTCAGATAGATATCCATATCCGAGTAATCGGCTTTCGATGTATCGCCGCACCTTGCCCATGTCCACCCCAAGAGGACCGACTAGGCCGATAACGATCTCAGTCGGGAGGCTTTCAGTAGACCAAGAACCAGTGGCATCATTCGTAGATTTTGGTGCGTGCTTTTGCTGCGTGTTTTGCTGTATTGACTTGTTGGACTTCGTAGTTTTTTTGATTGATTTGGCCACGCTATGGCTAAATGGTACCGGCGAAAATGCATGTTGAAATGGGTGTTGACAACTTTTCGGCAGGCGTAAGCTTTATTACATGCCCCAATTCTTGATTTAGCATCAAACTTATGGAAAAATCTCGCTCTGGCATAGACGCGATTCCAAGTAGCTTAGTCTCTTTACTCATGACCGAGCATTGCTGGTCTTCAAGGTAAAATTCAACCCCGTTAGAGCACCTCCCAACCCCCGGCCGGCCCTGTACTTGTGAAACGGCCGAAAAATCGGCCGAAAAACGCAGATTTTGGCCGACAATTCACTTTCGCGGCGGTAAGATTCCTGCGTCTCATGGTTAGGGAAATGTTCGTTTCCCGCGTGAGACGGCAGGAGGGGTTGCGGGGCTCGCGCTTCGCGGGAACTCCCCTGTTCTACATTCCATCCGGCTCGGTTGGCGACGGGCGTCCCGCGGCGGACCTTTCCGCACCTTTGCGTACCTTGTTGCACCTTTTCGAGCGCTTTTGACCGTTTTCGAGCGCCCTCGACCGCCTTCAACCGTTTTCAACCGGACTCGATGGAACCACTTCAAGCGGCCCAAATCATTGGGCAGGAGCGAGTTATGCAGACGAAGGAATACCTTCACACCCGTCAATACGAGTTTTTGCGTGAATTGCGCAACGCCGAGCACGCGCTGCCGGATCATGCGTGGCCGCGGGTCGCGACGCTGCGCCGCTGGCTGCGGCATCCGCAGTTTCGCCAAGCCCTTCGGTCGCTGCGATCCACCATGCAGTTCGAGCGCGACTGGATGATGTCGGCCTCCTCCTCGGCGGCGGCGCGAAATCTGTACATCATGCTCAGCGAGCAGGACCCGCGCAGCGGCGTGGCCAATCCGGACGCTCGGCTGGGGGCGCTGGTCCGCATCATTCGGGCCGAGAACCTGCAGTACCGCGACAAGCACCGGCGGCCGATCAAGCGCCCGAAGAACGTTCCGCCGCCGAACTTTGCGGCGCTCAAGGAGCGGTTGATCCGGTATGCCCAAGCGCGAGGTGCCAAATGATCGGGGCTCACTGCGGGCATCGCTTCGCGTTCGCTGGAATGGGTGCTTCGAAAAAGTGTGAGCCGCGAGCACGCCGCTTCCGCGACACGCCGGTGGCCGTTCTCCTGTGCGAAACATCGCCCGCTTTTCGCGTTGTTAGGCGTGCGAGCGAAGCGACAAGCGCGCTCGAAGGCAGCGAAGGCGGTTTGGACGCCGCCAAGGCCGGTTCATCGGACCCTTTTCGCTCTGCCCTGAGGGTGGCTCCGGGTTATCCCGGATTTGGTTCTGCTCGCTTGGCGGACAATAATAAGGACATGCGAGGATTGTGTTTTATTCTGATGAGCATGGTGCTGGCGGCTCCGGCGGTGGCGCTGGAGACGGACCAGTTCACCGTCCCGCCCAAGCCGCTCGCGGACTACGGGCCCAAGCTCAGCCAGCGCGTGGCGGACGAAATCCGCGTGGTGGTGGATGACGCCAACGCTACGCGCGCCAAGGAACTCCGCGAAGCCGCCAAAGCCCGATCTCGGGGGTCGCAGCGGGCACACCTGGAGAAGGCGTACGCCGTCGTCTCGCAGCCGGTGCTCGCCAAGGCGATCTACGACGCCATCTCCGGCGGCAACCCTTATGAAAATCACGTGGAGTCGTGGGTCCGCAATCGGGCCAACGAAACCGACGACGCGCTGGAGTTGAACGTCGGCCAGTCGATCTACGGGCCGAACCCGTTCGAGCGGCCGATCGCGCTGTCGTTCCTGGCGGGCACAGTTCGCCTGCACGGGGAGTACGTGGGGACCGACAAGGTCGGCCACTTCGGTCAGCAGGGATACGAATACTACGAGCAGTACCTGGCCGCCCGCCTCGCGGGCAAGGACGAAGCCGAGGCGACGCAGGTCGCGGTTGCGTACGGCGTGGCGCAGGAAAAGGGCTGGTTCGGCGAGATGATCTGCGGGATTTACTCCAACGCTGATTTGGCCGCCAACTATTCCGGGCTTCTGTTCTATCGCAACGTGATGGAGCCGATCTACCTGGGCGACGTGACGCTACCGCCGATGATTGTGTGGGACGGCGACAAGCTGAAACTTTCGCCGCAGGTGAACTCAGAGTTGCTCAAGCCGTTCATTACCGATCACTGGAATGAAGCGAAGAACCCCTGCCGCTACAACGGCTACTGGCGGCCGTACATGCGCGAGCGGATCGCCGCGCACGTCGACGCCTGGATGACGTTCAACCACTCCACGCCGGCCGCAGAAACCGAGCGGCTCAAGCACATCGACACCTTCTACGGTCACGACTACGGCCACAGCGACTGGCGCGACGTGATCACGCTGGTGAACGCCGGCCAGCGCGACGTTGTCGCGTCGAACTAAGCGGATCCCCCTCTTATTTGTAGCGCTCGGTTAACTCCCTTATGATGGAAAGGTCGTTTTCATGGAGGAAAACTTGAGAATTTGCATCACGTTGTTGGTCGCGTCGCTTCTGGTTCCGGCGCTCGTCGGTTGCCATAAAGAGGCCGCCATCGTTTACCCGCCGATGGATTACTCCGCGGAGTTGCCGGCCGGCACGCTGGCGTTGCGGAAGATCACGCCGGCGGAGTATCCGGATTTCAGCGACGCGTTTTTGCGCCCGAACCTGCCGGCCGTGGTGACGGCGATCAATCACTCGCTCAATTACCTCAAAGCGCCCAGCAGTCAGCACTTTTATCCCTACGCGGATATCTCGCACGACCGGGCCGTTGCGACGCTCGAGGCGCTGCGGGCCCTGCTGCTGGAGAAGAGCTTCCGTACTCGCGAGCAGTGGAACGCGGTGGTGGCCGACCGGTTTGAGGTCTACAAGAGCGTGGGCGCGCCGCGCAACGACGGCCCCGGGTACAGCGGCAAGGTGCAGTTCACCGGTTACTTCACGCCGATCTATTCTGCGAGCTCGGTCAAGACCGCTGAGTTTCAGTGGCCGCTGTACAAGCGGCCCGCGGAGCTGATCAGCGACGAGGACGGCAAGAAAGCATTCGTCAAAACGCCCGGCAGCGATCAGATGACGCCTTACCCGTACTCGCGTCAGCAGCTCGAGCAGCAGCACCTACTCGACGGGTCGGAACTGGTGTGGCTCGCCAGCCGGTGGGACGCGTACGTCATCAGTGTGCAGGGCAGTGCGAGGCTGAAGCTGACCGACGGCCGCACGCTGGAAGTCGGCTACGCCGGCAACAACGGCATGGATTACGTGAGCCCCGGCAAAAAGATGCTGGCCGACGGGTTGATTCCTAAGGATCAGCTCACGCTCAAGGGATTGCGCGGCTACTTTCAGCAGCACCCGGAGATGATGGACAAGTATTTGTGGGTGAACCCGCGGTTCGTGTTCTTCACCGAGCGGCCGGGCGGGCCGTTCGGATCGCTCAATCAGCCGGTGACCACGTTCGCGACGATCGCGACGGATAAGGGCGGTAGCGGCGCGGTGGACATCTACCCGCGAGCGATGCCCGCGTTCGTGAGCACGGTGATCCCCAGCAGCCTCGCCGGCGGCACGACGCCGTACAAGGCGTGGATGCTCGACCAGGACACCGGCGGCGCGATCCGATCGGCCGGCCGGTGTGATTTATACATGGGCATCGGCCCGGCGGCGGAGGGCATCGCCGGGCAGCAGATGTATCAGGGCGAGTTGTATTACCTGGCGGTGAAGGGGAAATAATTCAACACGGAGGAGACTCAGGATTTTATGTAAATCGAAGCTTGTGGATTGTTCTCACTACTGCGGTTGGGCAGGCGATCGTTGAATCGAGGTCTTCTCCGTCGCAGCAGCCGGCGGCGATGACGCCTTGAAGCGGCCGGACGAAGTCAATCCGGAAAAGGTGATGCCAGTCACAACGATGAGAATCAACACGATCGCACCGGCGATGACCTGAGCGACGAGAAAACCCACCGCGCCGAAGAACCCAGCCTTAAACGCCGTTCCAGCCGACACACGAAAAACGGGGATTGACGATGAGCCAGCCTTTTGAGCCATGCAGTGGTTATCGGCGCTGTGATCGAATGCACGTGAGTCGATCACAGCCGCTTGATCAGCTCGCGCACGCGCTGAACTTCCACGAGGTTCGCGACGTCGCCGTTCTCTTTGAACGCGGTGCCGACGATGAAACCGTCGGCGTGCGGGAGAAATGTGCCGATGGTTTCCGCCTTCACGCCCGATCCGATGTAAACCGGCGTGCTTCCGGCGGCGGCTTTGACGGCTTGGAGCTTGGCGAGGTCCGTCGGCTTGCCCGTGCCGGCGCCGCTGACGATCACGCCATCGGCCAGGCCGCGGTGGATCGTGTCGTCGACTTCGTCGGCGATCGGCCGGGCTGCGAGCGGCGCGGAGTGCTTCACGTCGACGTCTGCCAGGATTTGGATGTGGCCGGCTTTGAGCAGCGAGCGCTCGCGCAGCAAGTCGTGGGCGATGCCCTGCAGCAATCCCTGATCGCACACACGGGCGCCGGAGAGCACATTGACGCGAATGAAGTTAGCGCCGCTCGCAACGGCGATCGCCAGCGCGCTCAGCCCGTCGTTCCGCAACACGTTGATCCCCAGCGGCAGCTTGACCGCGCGACGGACTTCGATCGCGATTGCCGTCATCTGTGCGACGACGTACGGAGGCACGCGGCCGGGATAGAACGGGATGTCGCCGAAGTTTTCCATCATCAGCCCGTGCACGCCGCCGGCCTCCAGAGCGCGGGCGTCGTGCAGGATGGTTTCGTAGATCGAATCGAGGTTCCCGCCGAACCCGGGCGACCCGGGCAGCGCGGGGATGTGAATCATGCCGATGACGGCTTTGGGATTGTCGGGAAAGAGGGAATGCATGCGAACAATTTACCCGGCGGCCGAGGCGGACGCGACTGGTGGGACCGGCGTGCCGCACTCGGGACAGCGGTCAGGCGAGGCGCGAAGATCGTAGCCGCAGCATGCGCAGCGCCCGAGCCGCGGCCGACGCCAGCGGCGGATCTGTTGGAAAAAGATGGCGGCGATCCACAGCAGGCCCGGTGTGCTCAAGAACCACCACGGCAGATTGAGGCGGAGATCGTCCTGAGAGAAATCGAACCAAGGCGGCGGCTCGTACGATCCCCCGCCGAAAAGACCAGGGCCGCCGGCGCCACCACCGCCGACACCCGTTGCGACAACGCGCACAGGCGGGGTCAGCTCGGGAAAATTCAACCAACCTTCAATCTCGCCGCTGACGTGAATCAATTCCGGCGGCTGCGTATCAGCGGTGTTGTATCGCGTAACGATCACCGACAACCGCCCCTGGGCCGACATGATCGCCGGCGACCAGCGGTGCCCGCGCAGCCACAGCCAGCCGTCGTGGCGAGCGTAGCTGGCTGCCCACATCGCCGGACAGGCGAGCAGCAACATCCACGCGAGCAGGTAATACGTCCAACGGCGAAATCGTTTCATGGTGTGGGCGGCGGTTGGCGGAGGTCGTACAGGAGGCGTTCGATTTTTTCGTGCGATGAGCGAACGTTCCAGATGAAGATCCGCCCGTCGCACGCCGTAACCGTGCCGAGGTTACCGCCGGTCGCGGCCCAGGAGGTTGTGTCCACCGTGTCCATGATGAAGTTGACGACCACGTCGAGGTTGTCGCGCTCGATCGACGCAGGCGTGACGGGCGCCGGCGGCGAAAGAAAACAAACGGTCGCCATATGGTTCTGTAGTTTGTCGCCCCACGGCATGAAGTCGCGCACGTCGTATACGGCGTACTCGGCAAGACTCCCGCAGCCGGACTCAAAATTCGAGGTAACGACGATCGTCCCCGCCTCGTCGAATCCGTACAAAAATTCCTCTTGGCCCGACCCCGGCTGCGGCGACAACAAAACGTTCAGCACTTGCCCCAGCGTGACATCGTACAAGGCTTGCGAGATTTTCGGTTCGATCAGCACGTCCTTCCGCACGGGCGAAAGCTTTGCCGTGATCGGCAGGCCGGTTTGTTTCGACAGGTGTTTAATCGCCTGTTCCAGCGTAAGGCCCGCGACGCGAAATTCGTGGACCGGCGTGGCCAGAATCTGCGTATGGCGTGCCGCCTTGCGAGCGTCGATTTGCGTGATGATCCAGTGCGACAGCACGCACGCGACAACCGCTGCCAACAGCATCACGTACGCCCCGAGCACCAACCGTTTACCTGGCAAGGTCGGCCTCCATCTGCTTCAAAAACTTTTCGATCTTGGCGAGGTTCTCAGGCGTTTGTCGAACGACCAGATGATCGAGCAGAAAGTCCACCGTGCCGATAGTGCCGCCGTTGACGGACCAGCTCTCCGGGTCGATAGCGCTAATCAACAGTTTTTCCAGCGGATCGCTGCTCGTGCCGGCCGGTTGCATTTTCAGCATGAGCGCCAGTTGGTCAGTCCGGCTCTTGATCAGATGCGGGCCGACCGCGATGACACGGGTCTGGGTGAACGGTCCGCCGGCGATTCGCACCTGCTCGTCCTCCACCACCACCAGCGGCCTCTCGGCGCCGGCCATCGTGCAGGCGATCAGGATCACTTGCTTCACCGACAGGTTGCGAAACGTCCCTTGCAGGTGCTGCGCGTCAAGATCAACCTGCCCACTGAGCGACGGCCAATCAGGCACGAGATTGAGATGCGTCTGCTCGGCGATTTTCAGCAGTGCGTCGGCGAGTTTAAGTCCGTCGAGCGAAATCGATTCAATCGGCAGCGCCAACCGCTCGTCAATCGTCGCCGGGCGAGTGGAGGGCTGACCGGCCAGCGCGGTGGTCACGATGCCGAGCAGCAAAATGATCGCGCTGACCCATCGATGTTTCATGAGATCCCCATCTGCACGTTCGGCAGTCAACATCATAACAAGATCTTGAGACGATCCGGCTGCCGTGTCTTGCGATCGAAACCGCGTCGGGTGTGTCGAAAATTGGTCAACGAAATAGTCCAACGAGCTTGGTATCCACTCGAACTGAAGTCGCCGGTCGATGTCAGTCCGATAAAAATCTCTGTGAAATTAAGCAAGCTAGACAACACTGGTGGGTCAGTTTCGCCTGTTTTGGGCGGTCGAGGCCAAAATTCGCAAAATTTCTCATTTGCTGCTTTGAATTTGATGGGCAAGAATACATAAGATGAGCGGTACACGAGGAGTGAAACACCAATGATGAAGTACTTTTTTCTTGTTCTTGTCTTGATCGGCACCGTCGGTATGAGCGCTTCGCCGGCGATGGCGGGCAATAACGGCAACGGTAAAGGCAGCGACGGCGTGCCGGGCAACGGCAACGGCAACCAATCACAAAACGGTAACGGTAAAGGCCAAGGCAACGGCGGCCCGGCTACCCCCACGAAAGTTATCGGGCCGAAGGTCGCTTAAGCATCCGAATTGAATCGGAATCGACCGCCAGTTCGCTGGCTCATTAGATTCTGCGCTCGAGCAAAATCTCGTCTCGCGCCGGCGATCTCCCCGCCGTTCCACACTCCGGGCAGACAACAGGCGAGTATCGCAAATCGTACCCACATGTAACGCACTGGCCGCGACGCCGTCGGCGATGCGCACGCGCGTGAGCGTAGCCGGCGCGCAGCACCCAACCGATCGCCGGCACGTTCAACAGCCACCAGGATAGTTCTACGCGTAACGACTCGGGCGTGCTTCAGGTCGTCTCCGTATTGCTGGTTTCGGACGGGGAATTTAGCTTCTTGGCAATCTCCGTGCGCTCTTCCACGATCTTCTTGAGCAGCTTTGGCGGAATTTTGAAGACGCCCGTCTGGCCTTAGTCGGGTCCCACGACTTTGACGAGGTTTTCTTGCACCAGGATTTGCGTCGATGTGACACCGGCCGACGCGCAGGCGATCACGATCAATTCCTGCGGCGTGAGGTGTTCGAACTTCCCTTGTGTGCGCGCCTGGCCGGCCGGTTGCCCGGTGTTAAGCGAGGACCAGTCGCCTACAACGCTGAGGTGCGCCCGCTCGCCGATCAACGCCAGCGCCTGCGGCAGCAGCAGGTTTTCGAGCGAAACGAAGTCGAGCGGCGTGTTGAGGCGTTCGCGGATAGCGTCAGGCTGGGTGGCAGGCCGCGTTGCGGGGTCGGCCCGTGCGATTGTCGTGACGAACAGAAACAACAGGATCGTGACAGGTCGAAGTCGCCCCATCACCCTATTTAACCACGAAGGCACGAAGAACACGAAGACAAATTGGTCGTTTTCGTGCCTACGTGGCTCGGATTACTTGGTCAGCTTGCGATACTTAATCCGGTGCGGCTGATCCGCGTCCGTCCCCATGCGCTTGTGCTTCTCCAGCTCGTAGTCGCTGAAGTTGCCTTCGAAGAACGTGACTTTGCTGTCCCCTTCAAACGCCAGGATGTGCGTGGCCGTGCGGTCGAGGAACCAGCGGTCGTGGCTGACGACGATGGCGCAGCCGGCGAAGTTTTCCAGTGCCTCCTCGACGCTGCGGATGGTGTTCACGTCGAGATCGTTCGTGGGTTCGTCGAGCAGGATGACGTTGGCGCCGCTCTTGAGCATTCGGGCCAGGTGGACGCGGTTGCGTTCGCCGCCGGAGAGCGTGCCGACGCTGCGGGACTGATCAGTGCCGGTGAATCCGAACCGCGCGACGTACGCTCGGCTATTTACCTGCTGCGTGCCGAGCTGGATGGTTTCTTTGCCGTCGCTGATGGATTGCCAGACGCTGTCGGTGCTGCCGAGCGCGTCGCGCGATTGGTCGAGAAACGCGAGCTTCACGCTGTCGCCGACTTTGATCGTGCCGGCCGATGGTTTTTCCTGGCCGGTGATCATGCGGAAGAGCGTGGTCTTGCC
>Ga0268266_10000477_pt1 | contig 57785 bp, 49 predicted proteins | sample KBSS13metaG_FD_190356 | JGI IMG/M metagenome (GOLD analysis project Ga0268266, IMG submission 190356) | Switchgrass rhizosphere microbial communities from Kellogg Biological Station, Michigan, USA - KBS S1-3 metaG (SPAdes) (version 2) | ecosystem: Host-associated > Plants > Roots > Rhizosphere...
TTTCGCCTTACAGGCTTGGATGACGTCTTTGACCTGGGCGGCGTCGGAGATGTTGCCGGGGTTGAGGCGGATCTTGTGCACGCCGGCTTCGATGGCTTCCATCGCCCGCTGGAAGTGGAAGTGCACGTCGGCCACGATCGGCACGGAGACCTGCGGGAGGATTTCCTTGAGCGCCTGCGTGTCCTTCTTTTCCGGCACCGCCACGCGCACGATATCGCACCCCGCGGCGGCGAGTTTGTGGATTTCGGCGACGCACTTGTCGATCTCGTGCGTGTAGCCGGCCGTCATCGACTGGACGGAGACCGGCGCGTCGCCGCCGATTTTAACGTAGCCGACGCGGTCGTCGCCGAGGGTTACCTGCCGGGTTTTGCGTCGTTGGATCATTGAAAACAATCATAGATGACGGCGGCGGGGTGGGCAATTTGATGCATTCGCTGAAAGCTGAACTACGAAGCGACGAAGCTTCGTGGTTCAATCCTTTGCCGCGTTACGCTACGATGCCATTTATTGGGCCTTGGGACCGGTTCTGCAGCCCTAACCAACGCCTTCCCGATCTGTCTAAAATATGGGCACAATGATGCGTTGGCTGTTCAGCATGTTCGTTTTAATGACGCTGCCGGGCGTGGTGCTCGCGCAGGCGGATACTCGTCAGGCGAAAATCGACGCGGCCACCACGCACGCAGTGACGGCGATGATGGCGGACATCTCGCGCCAACCCTTAACGGCCGACGTCGCGGTGAGCGATCTGCTCAACAGCACTGACAGCACCGAATCGCTCCGCGCAACGTTGCAGGAGGCCGACCAGATCGGCGGGCCACGTTGGATCGACGAGCAGACCTGCCAGGTGCGACTCGAGATCGCCGGCAAGACGGTGGCGGATCGGCTGAAAAAGATTTCGGAATCGGCGGGAGACAGATCTCCGCTGCGAGGCGGCTCGCTGAAAGCGGCGCTCAAGGGCTGGGACCTGCGAACATTCTCGGCCATCGGCAGCAGTTCGGATCAGGTGAACGTGACCGTCGAGCCGCTGGCGTCGACCACGCAGCCCACGCAAGCATTACCGCAGATCGACCTGCCAAGGGTCGCGCCGCGATGGGCGAGTCAGTCGATGCGGGCAGACGGCAAAAGCGGACCAACCAGCACCAAGCTTCGCGCGGCGCGGCTGGCGGAGATCGACGCGCTCGGCAACCTGCGTCACCAGATCGACGCGCTATCGCTTACCCCCAAGGCCACACTCGGCGACGCGTCGAAGGGCTCGGCAGAGGTGAACAACGCGATCGCCCGCGCCGTTCAGCGGGCTCGGCTGACGAAAGTCGACTACCAGGCAGATGGTGGTGCGACCGTGCAAGTGAATCTCAACCTCGCCGATCTATGGCGCGATCTGGATGCGGCCCGCTAGGGAAACCACCGACGCGAAACCATCTTTTTCATCCGTCACAACAAAATCACAATTCGCGCGTTATAAGGTTAGTCCGGCTAATTTTGAGTTACCTAACAGGAGCATTGCAATGACAGGTTTGATGAAGTGGCTATCCCCGGTGATGGCTGTGGCATTGATGATCGGCTGGAGTGGCGCAACGGTTCGCGCCGATGAAGCCCCCGCCAAGGCCGCCGTCGGCACGATCACCGGCAAGGTGGTCGATAAAGATGGCAAGGGCGTAGCGAACGTCACAGTCAACCTCCTGCCGCCCGCAGCCGCGAAGGCGAAGAAGGACAAGAAGGCCGACATCACCGCCGCCCCCAAAGCCGCCAAGGAAAAGCCCGCCAAGGGCGACAAGAAGAAAGGTGCTGACCCGATTGCCACCACCACCACCGGCGCGGACGGCAGCTTCACCCTCAACAACGTCGCGGTCGGCGAATACTCGATCGAAGCAGGCTCCAAGAAGGGTGAACCCGGCTTTGCCAAGGCAAGCGTCTCGGTCAAAGAAGGCGACACCGTCACCGTGCCGCTGACGCTCGTTGCGAAGTAATGATCTGAACCATCGCTGGTTCAACTGTAGAAATGAACAAGAGCCGCCCGATTCGTCGGGCGGCTCTTTTCTTTTACGCTCAGGGCGATGCGGTGATGTCGATGAAGTCAATCTTCGCATTCACCGCGCCGACCCCATGTGTCACTGAAAGTTTTCCGTCAGTGACGGTGACAACGCCAGTGATATCGTCCCAATGATCGTTGCCGTCGGGGTCGTTGAAGGCCACGCCCTCTACGCTGAAGTTGTTGATCGAGTCGATGTAGTTTGGCTCGCCGGCCCCGATGTGTACGTTGTACGTGCCGTTCGGCACCGCGATTTCCCACACCACGTTCGGATTCACATTCTGCATGCCGATGAATGTGTCGTACCGCTCGTCCGGCGACGACGCATTGTTGCGGTTTCGCGCGTCGGCGGTGTTGTCGACGCTCCAGCCGTAGGTGAAGCCGTTGCCACGGTCGGCGTAGGCGTAACCGATGTCGACCAGGTAGCCGGGATAGCCCTGCGAGCCGAGGTTTTGGAAATTCACCTTGGCGGTAAAGCCTGTCGTCTGGCTGATCGCGACGTTGAAGGCCCACGTGAGCTTGGCCAGATCGTTGCCGGCCAAATCTTCGATGTCATTCGCGTCGGGCGCGAGCGAGACGTTGACGGCGCCGTTGGTGAGCCCGCTCAGGCCGAACCGCCACGTGTTGCCGCCGACGTTGATTGGCGCGCTCTTCACCGCGCCGGCAGCGCCTGTGCCGGTGAGTACGAGATCGGTGACGTCTACGCCCTTCACCGCCTCGCTGAAGGTCACGTCGACGTTGGTGCTCGACGAGGTCACCGTCGCGCTCGCAGCCGGCGTTTTGCTGGTGACAGTCGGCGGGGTGGTGTCGGTACTTCCTGAGGTCGAAGCGATGTCGATGTACAAGAGCTTCGCGCTCGCACCTGTCGCCGGTGACACGGTGAGCCGGCCGTCCGTGACGTTCACGACTGTATTGTATTCATCGAAATTGTCCTTGCCGTCGGGATCGTTGAGGATGGTTCCTTCGATGTTGAGGTTGTTGATGGTGTCGGCGAACGAGGGATCGCCGGCAGCCACGTGCACGGCGTACGTGCCGTTGGGCACGGCGATCTCCCACACAAACGTCCCTCGCAAATTCATGTGGATCAGCGTGTCGTATCGCTCGTCGGGCGAGCCGGCGAAGTTGCGGTTACGTGTGTTGGCAGAGTTGTCGGCGTTCCAGCCGTAGGTGAAACCGTTGCCGCGACCGCCGTAGACCAAACCCGTGTCAGCCGCGTAGCCCGGATAGCCGGCGGACGCGGGGTTCTGGAAATTCACCTTGGCGTTGAATGCGTTCGAGGTGACGGCGTTGAACGTAGCGGTGTAGGTGGTGTTGGTCGTCGGTGTGTTGATCGTGTGGGTGGCCGCGCCGCCGTCGGACCAGGAGGCGAAGTTGTAGGTCGTGCTGCCGCTGGTTTGGCCGGTCGGAGCGCCGATCGGTCGCTGGAATCCGACGACGCTGCCAAACGAGTACGGGCCGTTGAACGGCTGACCGTCGACAGTGATCTGCCGGCCGGCAGGATTCGTCGCGACGGTAAGCGTCACCGTATTCGGATTGACAACCAACTGCTTTGTGCTCTTCAGGCCGCCGCTGTCGGTGACGGTGAGCGTGACCACGTAGGCGACGTCTGTCAGCGTATATGGTCCAGTGGTCGCGGGCGTGAACGAGCTGGTGGTGACGCCGCTGAACGCCGGAACGAACGGCCGCGTGACGCCGGGCAGGCCGTCGCCATCCGCGTCGCCGCCGTTGATGGTGGTGAGGTAGTCGACCTTCCACGTGTACGCGCTGGCCGGGAGGTTGCCCTGTTCTTGATCGGTGGCTGTGCCAGAGAAGTTGATCTTGGTGCCCGCGTCCCACTTGGTGTTCCGCAGGCCGCTCGTGATGGTGATCCCCGCCACGGGGGCGTGGTTGGCGGTGACAGTAAGGATTGCAGCGTTGCTGGTCGTCGTACGGCCGGCGGTGTCTCGCACGATGACGCGGAACTGGTCGGCGTTATCCGACGTTCCGACCGCGTTGATGGTGAAACTTGCCGCCGTCGCGCCGGTAATGTTGGCGAACGCGGTCGAACCCGTTTCGGCCCGCTGCCACTGATACGTGAACGGGCTCGCGCCGCTGGCTGCGACAGTAAACGTCACCGGCGTGCCGACCGTGATCGACTGCGACGCCGGCTGCGTGGTAATGCTCGGTGGCTGGGCGCCGAACGACACGCGCATCACCTGGCCGGTGGTGCGGGCGAGGTAGTAGAGATTTCCCGCGGCGTCTACCTTCAGATCCACCGGGGCCGACGCATCGGATGCGAACTCGGTGACGGTCTTGCTCGTCAAATCGATGTTCCAAATCTTGTTCGAGCCGAAATCCGCGAAGAAATAATCGCCGGCGTACGTCGTCGGGAACTGGAGTGTCGTCGGGTTGTAAAACGTGCCGCCGGTGATGGCGTAGCCGTTCGGCTCTACGCCGTCGTGATCGTAGGTGTAGAACGGGCGAGTGAAATCAGGGAAGGTCGTCTGCGTGAAATCGCCTTCCGTGGTCGACCAGCCGTAGTTTTTGCCCGCGGCGCCTTCGTCGATTTCCTCCCACGTGTTTTGGCCGACGTCGTTGATGAACAATCTGCCCGTGCCGTTCTGGAAAGCGAAGGTGAACGGGTTGCGAAGGCCAAGTGCCCAGATTGATCGGTTCACGCCGGTGGTGGTGGCGGTGACGAACGTGCCGTCGGACTGCCGCACGCGGAAGGATGTCGGCTGGCCGGTGGGGATCTTGTAGTCCTGTCCCGTATCGCTCGGAAAATCATCACCACTCAGGTCGATCCGCAGGATTTTGCCGTGGCGATTGGTGACCGTTTGCGCATTGATGCCCGTCGCGTTGTCGCCGGTGGCGATGTAGAGCATGCCGTCCGGCCCGAAGTGCATCGCGCCGCCGTTGTGGTTGCCGGCGCCGTGCGCGTCGAGTTCCATGATCACGTCTTCACTGCCGGCCAACGCGAGGTCGCCGGTGGCGTTGGCGGAAAAGCGGCTGACACGGTTGTGGTGGTCGGTGGCGGTGGTGGTGTAGTAAACGTAGACGAAGCGATTGGTGGAAAATTTCGGATCGAACGCGATACCGAGCAATCCGCGCTCGACGACCGTGGATGTGGTGATCGGCGTGTTGGCGAAGAAGTTGGCCTGAACCTGCTTGCCGTTCTGCCAGACCTCCATCGTGCCGCCTTGCTCGGCGACGAAGAGTTTGCCATCGGGCGAGAACTCCATGGCGGTCGGGCTGGTCAGGCCGCTCGCCATCACTGCTTCGCTGAAGCCGGTGGGCAGCACGGAGAAGACGAGGCGCTGCTCGAGCTGTTCGATGGCGGCAGTGATGCGCCCGCTCGCGATGGCATTTTTCGAGTTGGATTTGCCCCGTGGTCGTCCGCCGAATTGCATGCTCTGCCTCCGTGTTGGCCTAGACTGATCTCCGATGAAAGTATCGTCAATCAAAAAGCGCCGGAATGAGAGCAACTTGTCTGAAACTGTTTCAGAGAGGCTGGGAGAATTTTAACGCGGCAGATTGTGCGCGCAACACGCTAAGGTTGCCCGTGTTCGATGGCCAGACGCACGTACGCGTTGTGCTCGAGCTCTTCGCGCAGGGTGCTGATGTCGCCATGGCCGGGGAGCAGACGCGTCTCCAGCGGCAGTTTCATCACGCGGCGGATGGAGTCTTCGAGGTCGCCATGGTTGGAATCGGGCAGATCGGTGCGCCCGATCGAGCCGCCGATGATCAAGTCACCGCCGACGAGGGTTTTTTCCGTCGGCAGGTAATACATCACGTGGCCCGGTGCATGGCCCGGCGTGTGGATCACCTGTACGGGCAGGCTGCCGATCGAAAGCTCCTGTCCATCGACAACGTGCCCATCGGCCTTGCGGGCGGGGATGACGAACGGCAACTGGAACATGCCGCTACGCGGGTTGATCAGCTTCGGCTCGTCGAGCTCGTGGATCAGCACTTTCACGTCGGGGAATCGATCGGTCACCAGTTTGTGATCGGCAATGTGATCGAAATGCCCGTGCGTCAGCCAAAGGCCGATGAGCGTCCAGCCGCGTTTGGTGATCTGATCAAGCAGGGGAGCGACGGTGTGATCCGGCGCGTCAAACAGGACGGCCTGCTTGGAGACTTCGTCGGCGATGACGAAGCAGTTGGTCTGGGCGATGCCGCCGGTGTTTTCGAGGATCTTCATACGAAGAATATTAGCCACAGATGAACACAGATGAACACAGATATGAAAACCAATTCTTTGTCTTTATCTGTGTCTATCTGTGTTCATCTGTGGCTAAATTCTCTTAGGTACGCTCTGAGACTTGTGCGTTGTCCGCCGTCGGCACGCCGATCTGTTCTCGCAGCTCGTCGAGCACGCGCATGTTGCCGACGGAATCCGCCCGGCTGACGCGGACGGGGGCGCTATCGAGGATCGTCGTTGCGAAGTCATCAGCCTCGATGCCGTAAAGTGCCGACGGCGAATCGACCGTGAACGTCTGCCGCGGCGGGGTGCTGCCGGCCTTGGCGCTCGGGCTGTCCATCTTGGGCGGCGTGCCTTGGGCGACCGTATACGTCGCGCCCTTGCTCGACGGCTTCCACGGCACGGGGATTTCGATGTAGCCGTCGCTGCCGCTGATGTAGGCGGTGTTGTCGATCTGCAGGCTCATCCCGCAGGCGAAGCTCGCCATCACGCCGCTGGAGAATTGGAGAATGCCGGTGGTTGCGTCATCCACGCCGGTGTGGTGCAAATGCGAGACCGCATGCATCTTCACCGGCTCGCGGTTGGCGAACAGCCGGCTGAACGCGATGCAGTAGCAGCCGACGTCCATCAGCGCGCCGCCAAACAGCGAGCGGTCGAACCGGATGTTGCCGGAGATTTTTTTCGTGGCGTAGCAGAAGCTGGTGCGGATCAGCTTCAGGTCGCCGATGGCGCCGCTGCGGACTTTGTCGAGCACGGCCAGCGTCAGCGGGTGCGAGCGGAACATGAACGCTTCAACGAGCTTCACGCCCGCGCGGTCGGCGGCATCGAACATTTCCTCGGCCTGCACGGCGTTGGCGGCGATCGGTTTCTCGCACAGGATGTGCTTGCCGGCCGCGGCCGCTTCGAGGGTCCACTCGTAGTGCAGGGAGTTGGGGAGCGAGATGTACACCGCGTCGACGTTCGGATCGCCGATCAGCTCGCGGTAACTGCCGTAGGCGGCAGGGATGCTGTACGTGCTGGCGAAACTCCGGGCGGATTCCTCCGATCGCGACCCGACCGCCACCACCTTGCCCCGGCGGCTCGTGGCCACGTCGCCGGCGAACTGCTTGGCGATGTTGCCTGTGCCCAGGATTCCCCAGCGAAGTGTTTTACTCATGACAATCTCCTCGTTTCTATCTTACGCGAATTTGTTATTCTTTCCGACTCTCATCGGTGGGTAAACCCACCCCACGAAAGGGTCATGCAGATGTCGCAGTCATCGGAAATCCTGGATCGAGCCGCCAACGTCCTTATCGGCAATTACGCGCGTCTTCCAATCGTAATGACCCGCGGCGAAGGCTCTCGTGTGTGGGATGCCGAGGGAAATCAGTATCTCGACCTATTCGCCGGCTTCGGCGGATGCGTGCTGGGCCATGCCCATCCCGCACTAATCGCCGCGGCCACCGCGCAGGCGGGCAAGCTGTGGCACGTCGGTAATACGTTTCACACAGAGCCGCAGGTGCAGTTGGCGGAGCGGCTGAACAAGACCGCGTTCACCGGCAAGGCATTTTTCTGCCACAGTGGGCTCGAAGCGAACGAGGCCGCCGTCAAACTCGCGCGGCTGCGCGGGCAGAGCAGCAATCCGAAAAAGTGGAAGACGATCTCATTCAACAAATCATTCCACGGCCGATCGATGGCGATGATCGCCGCGACGGGCAACCCCGCCGTCAAAGCTGGATTCGAACCAGCCGTGCCGGGGTTCAATCAGGTCGACCTAGGCGATCTTGAAGGACTCAGCGGTGCGCTCGATGACGAAGTGGCAGCGATCATCGTCGAGCCGATCCAAGGCGAGGGCGGGATTTATCCCGTCGATCCTCACTTCGCGGTCGAGCTTCGAAGAATCTGCGACGCGAAACAGATCACGCTGATCTACGACGAAGTGTGGACCGGCTGCGGCCGAACGGGCAAGTGGTTCGGGCACCAGTATCTCAAGGACGCGAACGGCAACGTGGTGCTGCCCGACATCCTCACGCTCGGCAAAGCCGTGGGCGGCGGACTGCCGGTGGGAGTAATGTTCGCCAGGCCGGAGATCGCCGCTTTGCTCGTCCCCGGCAAGCACGGGTGTACACTGGGCGGCAATCCGATCTGCATGAACGTGAGTAAGACGATCTTTGACGTGATCGAAAAGGAAGACCTCGTCACTCACGCCGCCACGCTCGGCGAGCACGGCATGGCGAGGCTGCGGCAGGACAAGAAAATCGCACCGAAGATCGCCGGCATCCGCGGGCGTGGGTTGTTCATCGGTATTGAGCTGAAAGCCCCGCCGGAGAAGCTGGTGGAGAAGGCGTTGGAACGAGGCGTGATTCTGAACGTCACCAGCAGCAAGGTGATCCGCCTGGCGCCGCCGATCAACATCAGTCTCGACGACTGGAACAAAGGATTGGATCTCGTCGCCGAATCGATCGCGGCGGTTTAGTCAAAAGAAAGAGCAGCCACAGATGGGGCACAGATTTCCACCGATGAAGAAGAAAGCTGTTTTGTCTGTGCTCATCTGTGCCCCATCTGTGGCAATACTTTTCTGTGGCTGCCGAACGAAGCCTGCGAGCGGCGACAGTAAAGTTCCGCCGATGCTGACCGCGCCCGCTCGTCCCGCGAGCAGGCCTGCCACGCAGAACGCGGGAAAAGCCGAGAGCCCGCTGCCGGTCACGCTCGCGCCGCCGCCTCGGCGGGTGGTGCGGGTACAGGGTGCCGGACCGAAGGATCCCCGGCCGCCGATGCAGCTTGGGACTCGGTTTGACGTGTATGACATCGTCGTGCCCGCAGGGGCGATCAGCCGGCGCGAGGCGTTCTGGAAGCTGATCGACGAAGACAAAATTGATCCCGGCACGTACGACGTCCTCCGCCGCAACGGCATGCGCGTGGGCGTGGCGCCGCTCGCAGATTGGCCCGGCATGCGCGATTTGCTCGACGATACGCCGTGCAGCACGCGACTGAGTTCCGCGACGGGGCGCGATCTGACCAACCTCGAGATCATGCTCAAGCACGACATTTTGTCGGAAAGCATTTTCGTCTTCATGCCCGATGGCTCGCTGATCGGGCGGACGTTCGAGCGGTGCGAAAACATGCTGACAGTGTCGTTTCAGCAACTGCCGCGGAAACCGGGCGAGTTGCGGGTGTCGCTGGCACCGCGTGTGAGATCGACGCGAAAGCAGTTAACGTTCAGCGTACTGGGGAACGAGCGGGAATTTTCGTTTTCGTATCCAGAGAAGACGCTCGACTTGAACCTGCGGGCCGACATCCCGCTGGATTATCTGCTGGTCGTCGCGCCGTCGGATGAGGCGAAGTACCCTTCCAGCATCGGCCAGGCATTTTTGATGCAGGACGCCGCCGCCGAACGGCAGGAGCACGTGATGTTCATGGTGCCGCGGATGTTTCAAATGGAAGAGGAGAGCGGCGTGGGGATCAAGGCTGCCACCGCACCGCGCTAGATCGCTATCGATCGGCCGCCTGTACCGCGGCGATAAACGCCTTCATCTTGGCTTCCGATTTCTGCCGCTTGTTCTCTTCAACGCCGGTGCTGACGTCGACGGCGTAGGGCCTGATCGTCCGGATCACCTGTCCAACGTTTTCAGCCGTCAGCCCGCCCGCAGCAATCAGCGGCGGCAGGTCGGCAAACGCCTTTTCCTTGATCAGCGTATCGGCCAACATCCAGTTGTTCGTCACGCCGCTGCCGCCCACTTGGCCGGGCGATTCCAGCACAAGGCCCGCAAGGTTGCCGAGGTGTGCTTCACGCAGCTTTTTCAGTTTTGCATGAATCTGCTCGTCTACCTGAAGCGATTTAAAAACCGGCGTGCCCAAAAGCTGGCCGATGAACTCCGGCGTCTCATCGCCGTTCAACTGCACGAGCGCCGCACGGCCCAGTGCCCGCAAGTCTTGCAGAATGTGCTCGGCCGCGGTGTTGACGTAAAGCAGCACCGGCGTGACGAATTCCGGCAGCGCGGCGACGATCTGCCGGGCCGTGTCGTTGGTGACGTACCGGCCAGCGCCTTCAACACGCACGATTCCAACCGCATCGGCCCCGAGCTTGGCGGCCAACGCAGCGTCTTCGGGACGGCAGAGGCCGCAGATTTTGATCCGCGTTCGCATGCAGGTGATTGTGGATTGTCGGCCGTCGATTGTCGAGGGGCGGCGAACGTCAGCACTCGACAATCGACAATCCACAATCGACAATCCCCGCCGATGCTTGTCCTACCGATTCGTACCGATAGCCGCCTGCGCACCACGCCGTACATGAATTGGGTGCTCATCGTCTTGAACGTCGTTATGTACGCGCTGCAGCGGACCGTGCCGGTGGTCGGCTCGTGGACGCTGCGGCCGAGCGATCCGCACTGGTGGAACTACGTCAGCTACGCTTTTCTCCACGCCGACCCGTGGCACATCGGCGGCAACATGTTGTTCCTCTACATCTTTGGGAACAATGTGAACGACAAGATGGGGAACGTCGCCTACCTCGGGTTCTATCTGGCGGGTGGAGTGTTCGCCGGGTTGGCGCACGTGATGTCGACGACCGTGCCGGTGCTGGGCGCCAGCGGGGCGGTGGCGGCGGTGACAGGCGCGTATCTGGTGCTCTTTCCGCGGTCGAACGTGACGCTCTTTTACTTCTTCATCTTCTTTGGCTTTTTTGAAATGCCCGGCCTTTATCTGGTCGCGCTCTTTTTTCTGCAGAATGTGTTTTTTGCACTCGCGGGCCTCGGCGAAAAAGGCGGCGGCGTTGCGTATGTGGCGCACGTGGCAGGAACGTTATTTGGATTCGTGGTCTGTATCACGCTGCTGTGGATTCGCCTGCTGCCGCGCGATCAGTTTGATATCGTTGCGTTGATCGACCGCTGGAACCGCCGACGACAGTACCGCGACGTGGTGGCCAGCGGATACAACCCGTTCAGCTACGTAAATTCCGACAAGCCGTACCAACCGCCCGTGCCGACCGAACAAGAGTCGCGGATTAGCGAGCTGCGGATGGCCATCGCCAATGCCATCGGCTCGCATGAGCTGGAGCGGGCGGTGAAGCTTTTCCTGGAGCTTAAAGCGATCGACCCCGGTCAAGTTCTGTCGCGGCAGGCCCAGCTCGACATCGCCAACCAACTCGCCGCCCAGCAGCTTTACCTGCAGGCCGCCGAGGCGTACGAGCAGTTCATCCGGGCCTACCCCAAGTTCGAGCAGATGGAGCAGGTGGAGCTGATGCTCGGCTTAATCTACGCCCGCTACCTGCACCAGTACGTGCGGGCCCAGCAGTGTTTGGTACGAGCGCTGGCCAAACTGCACGGCGAACGGGAGATCGAGATGGCCAAGAGCGAACTGACGCGGATTGAAATGGCAATTGCGGGACTTAAATAAGAATGAACGCAGAGACGCAGAGAAGAAAGAATTTAGATTTTCTCTTCTCTGCGTCTCTGTGTCTCTGCGTTCAATGTCCTGGTCTATTTCCTAAAGAACGACTTCCCCTTGCTGTTGTATTTGCTCAGCCGATCGTTCACGTAAAGCCCTTCAAGCAGGAACTCACCAATGCTGGCGAGCATGGCCGGGTCTTCGGAACTGACGCCTAGTTCATGCGCCAGCTTCACGGCGCCCGGCGTGAGTGGTTTGATGGCCTTCATGTTCGCTACGAATTCAGCAGCGCTCAGTTCGTCGCCAGCAGGGAACGTCAGGTTGCCCTTGAACTGCTCGGTGACGGCGTCGAATTCGTCCACGCTGGTGACGCGGTTGAAGACCAGCTTCACCGCTTCGCCGATGAGGGACTTGATCAGCTTGTCTTCGGCGCCTTCCTCCTCGGCAAGCGTCATTTCGATCTTGCCGCGGCAACTCGCGATGAGGTAGTTCAAGTCGCTGATGCGTGGCACCACGCGGTTCTCTTTGGTGATCAGCCCGCGCCGCTCGGCGTTGCTGATGACGGTTTCGGCGTTGGCGATGCTGGTTCGCACGCTCACGCCGCTGGCCTGGCTCACGTGCGGGCTGGTGCGGGCGAGGCGGACCACTTCTTCGACGACCTCGAGCATGAACCGCGGCGTTTCAACGGTCACACCGCTGTCCGAGCCGTGCGAGACGCGATCGACGTACGCGTTGCTCTGCACGATCTCAATGCCTTCTTCCATCGTCTCCGGGTAGTGCGTGCGGATGACGCTGCCAATGCGGTCCTTCAGCGGCGTAACGATGCGGCCGCGGTTGGTGTAGTCTTCCGGATTAGCGCTGAATACGAGGCACACGTCGAGGTTCAGGCGGATCGGATATCCGCGGATCTGCACGTCGCGTTCTTCGAGCACGTTGAACAAGCCCACTTGAATTCGCGGGGCCAGGTCCGGCAGCTCGTTGATCGCGAAGATACCGCGGTTGGATCGCGGGATAAGGCCGAAGTGCATCGTGCTTTCGTCGCTCAAGTAGCGGCCCTCGGCGTACTTGACCAGGTCGATCTCGCCGATCAAATCCGCGATCGTCACGTCCGGCGTCGCGAGTTTTTCTCGGTAGCGGTCGCTGCGATGCACCCATTCGATTTTCGCGTCGTCCTTCTGCTCGGCCACGATCCGCTGACCGGCTTTGGTTGATGGCGCGATCGGGTCGTCGTTGATTTCAAGTCCGGCCAGCACGGGAATCCACTCGTCCAGCAGATCCGGCAGCATGCGAAGGATGCGGGTCTTCGCCTGGCCACGCAGGCCGAGGAAGAGCAGATCGTGCTTGCTCAAAATGCCGTTGATGATCTGCGGAATGACGGTGTCACGGTAGCCGACGATGCCGCTGAAGAGTTCTTCACCCTTGCGGAGTTTGGCGATGACATTGCGGCGGAGTTCGTCCTTCACGCCGCACGGCGCGTAGCCGGTTTCCTTCAGTTGGCCGAGCGTTGCGGGGCGTGGATGAGCCATGGGCGAATCGTCTCCAGTAAAGATTGCACGATGATAGGAAGGTCGCGGAGGTGAATCTACCGACAAGTCGTTGCAGTAGGGCATTACAGTTCGGCGTACTGCGACCTTTGGCACCTTGGATTTTACATTTCAGGCGGTGTTCGCTTGCCGGCTTCGGCCCAGGCGTCGACGTACTTGGTTTGCGTGGGTTTCAGCGGCGGCCGCGGGAAGAAGAATCGGCCGACGCGGAACGTGAGCATCAATCCCGCACCCAGGATGAGCAGCAGGATCGTCAGCAGCAGGGCGGAATGGGCAGACAGAAGCTTGCGGTCGTTCGGCGGGGCGACGCGGTACGCTTCAAGCGCGGGGAGAAGGTAATAGTCGGAAATCGGAATGAGAAGGATTACGAAGCCCGTCAGGAACGCGAGCGTGGGCCAGATCGACGGGCGGCGGGTTGAACTGGAGTCTGGCATTGCTCGCTCAATTAACCTTCCACACCACGTCCTTCCGCGCGTCCACCGGATGGCGCGTCTGCAAATCATGCACGATGTCCACTTCGTCTTCGTTCAGATTTTTCGGGACGACGATTTTAATGACCACGTGCTGATCGCCTTGCTCGTCTTTTTTCTTGATGCCTTTGCCCTTAATCCGCAGCTTCGCGCCGCTGTTGGTGCCCGGCGGGATGGTGACGGTTACTTTTCCGTCCATGGTGGGCACTTCCACCTTCGTGCCGAGCAAGGCTTCGTACACGCTGATGGGGCAGTCGAGCAGAATATCGAGCCCGCTGCGGCGGAAGTATTCGTGCGGCTTAACGGTGACGACAATGAACAGGTCGCCCGGCTCGCCGCCCTGGCTGTCGCCGCGACCTTTCAGGCGGATCTTATTGCCATCTTTGACGCCCGAGGGAATTTTGATGTCGATGACTTCGAGTTTCCCGCCGCGGTTAATCTGGATGGGGAGCGAGTCGCCGTGGACGGCCTGCTCGAACGAAAGGGTGATCGGGTATTCGATGTCGTTCCCGCGAGGCGCCTGCTGGGCAGGCCTGCCGCGCCCGGGACGACCGCCGCCGCCGCGTCCACCGAACATCTGCTCGAAAATGGCTGAGAAGTCGCCGTCGGGTGCTCCGCCGGCACCGAAGTCGAAGTCCTGAACGCCGCCGCGTCCCGGTTGAGGCCGCCCGCGTCCAGGCTGAGCCCGACGAAATGCTTCAAACGGGTCGCCGGTGCCGCCCTGTGGAGCCGCCCCCGCATTTACACCGGCGTGACCGAACTGATCGTAATTCGCTCGCTTGGTATCGTCCGACAGGACGTCGTACGCCTCCTGAGCTTCCTTGAAGCGTTCGGTACTGCCCGGATCATTCTTGTGAACGTCCGGGTGGTATTTGCGAACGAGTCGCCGATGGGCTTTTTTAATTTCGTCCGCCGACGCTGTTCGGGGGACGCCTAGAATTTCGTAATAGTCGCGCTGAGCCATATGATTTCAGCGTAATTGTAGCAGGTGCGAATGGCGCGGAACAGGAAATCGCTGTGGAGGCGGAATTCCCTGTCCACACAACACGTCAACGTACTCACGCCGTTTTTCCCGGAGGAAGAATGAATCAGGCATGCCCGCTCCCACTGGCGACATCTGATTTGGATCAGCACCTCATCGATCGGCTGCTGCGGGCGAATGTGATCGCCGTGGTGGGATTGAGCGATAATCCGGAGAAGGCAAGCTACGGCGTTGCGGCGTATCTGCTCAGTGTGGGAAAGCAGATCGTGCCGGTGAACCCGCACATCGAGCGCGTGCTGGGACTGAAGGCCGTCGCGTCGCTCGCGGACGTGCACGGGCAGATCGACCTGGTGAACGTCTTCCGTCGGCCGGAATATTGCGCCGACGTGGCTCACCAAGCGGTGCAGGCCGGCGCGAAGGGGATCTGGCTGCAATCGGGCATCGTCTCCCGCGAGGCGAGGAAAATCGCGGCGACCGCGGATCTGGATTATGTGGAAGATCACTGCCTGATGGTCGAACACCGCCGCACCACCTATTTGAGATGAAATCTCAAATGACTTGAAATAGCACCCGCGCGGTCCTATATTCGTTATAGGATGCTCGCACTCTCCAAAAAGACCGATTACGCCCTGATCAGCCTCGCCTATCTGGCGGAGCAGGCGGGTCGTGTCGCGTCGGCAAGGGAGATCGGCGAAGGCTTTAATGTGCCCGTCGCCGTCGTGGCGAACATCCTGAAAAGCCTGCAGAAAAAGAAGATCTTACAGAGCACCCGCGGCGTGAACGGCGGTTATCGCATCGCCACCGACCTTGCCGCCGTCTCGCTGTACGAACTGGTTGCGATCGTGGATCGCACCGACGAAAACTGCGAGTGTGCTTACGACCTCGAAACCGCCAGCATGCAGCTCGGCCCGGTGGCTGCGCTGCATCTGAAGCTGACCCGCTTTCTACGCGACGTGAAGGTCTCTGACTTGGTTCTGCCGGGCATTCGGATCGACGTGCCGCTGGAACGCGTGAAGACCGTGCGGCGAACGCCTGAACTCGCATTGGCTGATTAAATCGAATTTCAAAGGAGTCTGTTATGCCTATCAATCTTTCCGAAACCGCGGCCCGTGAGATCAAGACGATCATTGGCCAGCAGGGACTGCCCGAAGCAGAGACCAAGCTCCGAGTCGGTGTTAAAGGCGGCGGCTGCAGCGGGTTCTCGTACATGCTCGACCTCACGGAAGAACCCAAGAGCGAGATGGACGAAGAAATGGAATCGCACGGCGTGAAAATCCTCGTCGACATGAAGAGCTATCTCTACCTGAATGGCGTAGAGATCGACTTCAAGGACGAAGTGATGGGCCGTGGGTTCGTCTTCAAGAACCCGAACGCCACTAGCAGCTGCGGCTGCGGTAGCAGCTTCTCGGCCTAATCGCCGGACTGAAAGTCAGAGTGATGAATGCAGAATGGTGAATGAAGCAATTCATTCTGCATTCGTCCTACATCATTCATCATTGGATTTGTCATGCCAACAGCTGATGCAGAAATCGAAGAACTCGCGAGTAAGGAATACCAGTGGGGCTTCACGTCCGACATTGAGGCCGACTCTGCGCCGATGGGTTTGAGCGAGGAGATCGTTCGGTTCATCAGTGCCAAGAAGAATGAGCCGCAATGGTTGCTCGACTTCCGCCTTAAGGCGTACCGTCACTGGCTGACAATGGAAGAGCCGCACGCCTGGCCGATGATCAAGTATCCGAAGATCGACTACCAGCAGACGATTTACTACTCGGCCCCTAAGCCGAAGTTAAAGTCGCTGGATGAAGTCGACCCGGAACTGCTCGCGATCTACGACAAGCTTGGCGTGCCGCTGGCGGAACGCGCGGCGCTGCTGGGCGTGGAACAGCCGCCGTCGAATATTGCGGTGGATGCGGTGTTCGACTCAGTGTCCGTCGCGACGACGTTCAAAAAGTCGCTGGCCGAGAAGGGCATCATCTTCTGTTCGTTCAGCGAGGCCGTGCACAATCACCCGGACTTGGTGAAGAAATATCTCGCATCGGTGGTTCCCTACAGCGACAACTTTTACGCGACGTTGAATTCGGCCGTTTTCACCGACGGAAGCTTCGCTTACATCCCCAAGGGCGTGAAGTGCCCGATGGAGCTGAGCACCTACTTCCGTATCAACGCCAAAAACACCGGTCAGTTTGAGCGCACGCTTATCATCGCCGATGAAGGCGCGAGCGTGAGCTACCTTGAAGGCTGCACCGCCCCGCAACGCGACGAGAATCAGCTTCATGCCGCGGTGGTGGAACTGATTGCACTCGATAACGCGACCATCAAGTACAGCACGGTGCAGAACTGGTACCCCGGCGATCCGAAAACCGGCAAGGGCGGCATCTATAACTTCGTCACCAAGCGTGGCGCGTGCCGCGGCGTGAACAGCAAGATCAGCTGGACGCAGGTGGAAACCGGTAGCGCAATTACGTGGAAATATCCGAGCTGCATTCTGCAGGGCGACAACAGCGTCGGCGAGTTCTACTCTGTGGCTCTGACGAACCATCACCAGCAGGCCGATACCGGCACGAAGATGATTCACATCGGCAAGAACACCCGCAGCACGATCGTGAGCAAGGGAATCTCCGCCGGCTTCGGCCAAAACACGTACCGCGGTTTGGTGAAGATCTTGAAGGGCGCCGAAAATGCTCGAAACTACACCCAGTGCGACAGCCTTCTGCTGGGCGACAAGTGCGGCGCTCACACCAGCCCGTACATCGAAGTGAAAAACACCACCAGTCGCGTGGAGCACGAAGCCAGCACCAGCAAGATCGGCGAAGACCAGTTGTTCTACTGCCGCAGCCGCGGGCTGAGCTTGGAAGATTCGGTGAGCATCATCGTGAACGGCTTTTGCAAGGAAGTGTTCGCGGAGCTGCCGATGGAATTTGCGGTGGAAGCGAAGAAGCTGCTCGGAGTGAGCTTGGAAGGATCGGTCGGTTAAATCATGGCACTACTCGAAATCAAAAATCTGCACGCCGGCATTAAAGACCGGGAAATTCTCAAAGGCGTCGACCTCACGATTAACGCCGGCGAAGTTCACGCCATCATGGGCAAGAACGGCAGCGGCAAGAGCACGCTGGCGAACGTGGTAATGGGTCGAGAGACCTACGAAGTGACAAGTGGCTCGATCACCTTCAAAGGGCTCGACGTGCTGGACATGGACCCGGAAGAGCGCGCCCGCGAAGGCGTGTTCCTGGCGTTCCAGTACCCGGTCGAAATCCCCGGCGTGAGCACCGACTACTTCCTGAAGGCGGCCGTCAACGCGTCGCGCAAGCACAAGGGCCTGCCGGATCTGAACGCGGCCGAGTTCATCAAGCTGATCAAAGAGAAGATGGCCCTGCTAAAGATGGACCCGAGCTTCATGCGTCGGGCCATCAATGAAGGCTTCAGCGGTGGCGAGAAGAAGCGCAACGAAATCTTCCAGATGGCGGTGTGCGACCCCACGCTTTGCCTGATGGACGAAACCGACAGCGGCTTGGACATCGACGCGCTCCGCACGGTCGCCGGCGGCGCTAACGCGCTGCGCGGCCCGGACCGGGCGATTCTGCTCGTCACGCACTACCAGCGGCTACTCGACTACATCGTACCGGACTTTGTGCACGTGATGATGGACGGGCGGATCGTGAAGACCGGAAACAAAGACCTAGCGTTGGAACTCGAAGAGCGCGGCTACGACTGGATTGGCAAGGAAGTTGCGGCTGCAATCTGAGGTGACGTTTAGCCGTCGCGGCTTCGCGACGAATGCGGAGTGAAGTGAGGAGTTCGGAGCAAGAATGACAGAGCTAATGGAAGATACCATCCAGCACATCAGCAACTTTTCCCGCTTCAACCAGGAAGCGATGGTGAACCCATGGATTGAAAGCCTGCGCAAGGCCGCCATCGAGCGGTTCGAGCAGGTGGGGTTCCCCAGCCGCACCGATGAAGCGTGGCGTCAGACGAACATCGACCCGATCGCCAAATCCACATTCCACCTCCCCGGCGAAGTATCGCCGGCCGACGCGCAATCACTGTTCGATCAGTTCACTTTCGGCAACGACGCCGTGTGCGAGCTCGTTTTCATTAATGGGCGTTTTTCGCCGGAACTTTCCAAACAGGACGAGCTGCCGAAAGGCGTACGGCTTGCGAATCTGGCTGACAAGATTCTGGCCGAATGTACGGCGGTACAGGAGCATCTGGGCCAGTTCGCGAAGATCGAAGAGAACCCGTTCGTCGCGCTCAACACTGGTTTCATCAACGAAGGCGCATTCCTTCACATCCCGCGCGGCAAAACGGTCGATCGACCGATCCACTTGCTGTTTCTGTCGATTCCCGGCGAGGAAAAAACCATCAGCCACCCGCGCGTGCTGGTAATTGCGGACGACAACGCTGAAGCCACCGTCGTTGAGAGCTACATCGGCAGCACGGGAACGTATTTCACCAACGCGGTGACGGAAATCATCGCTGGCAAAGACAGCCGGATCGATCACTGTAAGCTTCAGCAGGAAAGTTTGGAGGCCTACCACGTCGCGACGATGCAGGTGCAACTCGACCGCGCCGCCGTCTTCGTCAGCCACTCGGCCAACATCGGCAGCAAGCTCACTCGCAACGATCTGAACGTCGTGCTGAACGGCGAGTTTGCTGATGCTACGTTGAACGGCGTGGTGCTGGCCAACGGCACGCAGCATATCGACAACCACACGCTGCTCGACCACGCCGCCCCGAACTGCCCCAGCCACGAGCTGTACAAGCACGTGCTGAACGGCAAATCGACTGGCGTATTTCGCGGAAAGATCTTCGTCCGCCAGATCGCCCAAAAGACCGACAGTAAGCAGACCAGCAAGTGCCTGCTGCTGACCGACGACGCCACGATGCTCAGCCAGCCGGCGCTCGAGATCTACGCCGACGATGTGAAATGCACGCACGGCAGCACGACCGGCCCGGTCGATGACGACATGGTCTTCTACCTCCGCAGCCGCGGCGTGGGCCTCGAAGCGAGCCGCCATTTGCTGACGTACGCTTTCGCCGCCGACGTGACGCGTCGCATCAAAGTCGAACCCGTCCGCCGCCGGCTGGAAAACTACATGGCCGCCCAGCACGGACTGCCGCAGGATCTGCGGATTACTGACCTCGGCAGCCACGACGATTCGGCCCGAAACATGTAAAGGGTTGTTGAACGCCAAGACCCCAAGAACGCCAAGCAAAGAAAACGCCAAGAAGAAATTCTTCTTGGCGTTTTAATTTGGCGCCCTTGGCGTCTTGGCGGTCAGTACAACGACTTAATCCCCTTAATCCCGCGGAATGCGGATCGCATCTCGCTTGCCTTCGGCCTGCAGTTTCTCGTGGTTGGCGATGATGTAGTCCACGCCGTTCACGTAGTACTTGGCTTCGGCCGTGCTGTAGATGGTCTCGTCAAGGTTCACCATTTCCAGCCGCGCTCGGACGTCGGCGCGGTAGGCGTCGTCTTCGATCATCTTCAGCGCGATATCCAGGTACTGCTCTTCGTTGGTGGCGATGCACTCGTGCATGCCGACCAGCCGCAGCATCTGCGAGCCGATGCGGGCATACCACTTGCTGCCTTCCCAGGTGATCGTCGGCAGGCGGAGGAAGAGGCTGTCGGAGATCGTGTTGCAGCCGCCGAAGTGGAACGAGTCGAGCGACATGTCGCTCTGTTCCATGCTGGCCATGTAGTCGTCGTAGCTCAGGCCGGGCAACACGCGGGCGCTGTCGCCAAGCTGGCGGTAGATTTCCTGGTGGAAGGGGTAGAAGTCATTCTTACGCAGCGATGACACGCCGACGAAGAAGCTGAGCACGACCTTCTTCTTCGAGCGGGCGATGAGCTTCTTGAGCGTCTGCAGGAACGGATAGTTCACCTTCTGCGAGAACCACGCGCAGTTGATGGCCACGTGATCGGTATGTGTGCCGCGGATATTGCGGTGTTTGTACAGCGGCGTGTTGTGAATCACGCCCATGCCGGGCAGCAGCACCACTCGCTCAGAGTAATTCTCTTCGGGCTTTTCTGCCGGTTCCACATCGGCGCCGGTGAAGTAGTAGTCGACCTTCGATCCCCACGTGCTGACCGAATGCCCGGGCATGCACATCTGAATCGGCGCCAGCTTGCAGTTGGCGAGGAAAATGCTTTCCGCGCACATGCCGACGTCAGGGAAAATCACCATCTGGAAGTCATTTTCGAGCAGCGGCGACAAATCCAGTGCGCCGTTGGGCGCCAGCTTCAACGCGTGCGAATGATTGAAGAACCCGCGCTCGGCCGAGGGTGTGTAGTGGGCAAAGTCGAAGAACGTGATGTCGTACTTGGTCTTCAGCAGCTCGATGTACTTGAAGTAGTTGCGGTACACCGAGTGCGTCTTGTGCCACGTGGCGCTGATCAGTGCCAGCTTCTTGGGATTCGGCTTGTTCTTGATCGGCGGCAGGGTGTTGGTGATCTTCTGGATCGTCCGATTGATGTGCTCCTTGATCGGGCGATCGCACTTGCCGTCGACGTAGGTTGATCCGAAGTAAATTTCCTGGACGTCCGACCAAATGAACAGGTTCGGATGGCTGAAATTGAAATGCTCTTTGAGATTCTTCCATCCGACTTCCGACGCCAGGCTGCTGTAAAACGCGCTGGCGTACTGCAGGTACCAGATCGACGCGAGTTGCGGCGAGGTATCGAACAGCGCCTTGCGATCAAACTGCACCGTGTTGCGGGCGGAGTAGAGCGTGAGGATCGCGACGAAGTTCGCCGGCTGGCCGCGCAGGATGTCGAGGTACGGGTCGGAGTTCTTGAAGATTGAGATCGCCAGCAGGTTGGAGATCATGTGGTTGTGCAGAACCATCCGCTCGATGTAGCGGTCGGGCACTTTAAAGTCAGGCTGCGTCAGGATGTACAGGAACGTCTTGAGGAACGAGTTGATGAAGTACTGGTCAGTCTCATTCAGTTCACGGAAGAAATTCGCACTGAGGAAATCGAGCACGCGAATGAAAATGTCGCTGACTTCTTCAAACTTACCGGCCCGGTACAAATCCAGGGTGGCGCGAGGGTCGAACGACTGCGATGATCCGGCGGACTGCGTCATAGCCAAACTCCAAAGTGGACGGTGAGGGATTGCAATTCATATAACTCCCAATTGCATGCCTAGTCAAATCGGCTGCAATCGATAGCCCACAATAATTCCCGCATTGGTGGGGCGTCGCGCCGGCGACTATAATCATGGAATGAGCCGCAGCTTGGATAACCCGATCGATCCCCCCAAGGTTACGGCTTCCGCCAAGGCTTGGCCCGTGGAGCGGATTCGGGCGGAATTCCCCATTTTGGCGACGCAATCGCACGGCCGGCCGCTGGTTTACCTCGACAACGGCGCGACGACGCAAAAACCACAGGCGGTCATTCAGGCCGAGCTCGAATTTTATCGGACGCAGAACGCCAACATCCATCGCGGCGTGTACGAGTTAAGCCAGGACGCCACGACCGCGTACGAAGGCGCGCGGCACAAAGTCGCGAAATTCGTCAACGCCGCTGAGGACGCCGAGATCATCTTCACCCGTGGCACGACCGAGAGCATTAACCTAGTGGCCGCCGGGTTCGCGCGGACGGTGCTGAAGGCCGGCGATGAGATCATCGTGACAGCGCTAGAGCACCACTCGAACATCGTGCCGTGGCAAATGGCGGCGGAAGTTACCGGCGCGATCCTGAAAGTTGTTCCGATCAACGACGCCGGCGAATTGCGGATGGACGAGTACGCCAAGCTGCTTAGCGACCGCACGAAGATGGTGGCGGTCACACACCTGTCCAACGCACTCGGCACGATCAATGATGTGAATAAGATCGCCACGCTCGCGCACGAGCGCGGAGCGGCCGTGCTGATCGACGGTGCACAGTGGGTGGCGCATCATCACACTGACGTGCAGGCGATCGGCTGCGACTTCTACGCATTCTCCAGCCATAAGCTGTACGGCCCGACCGGCGTAGGCGTGCTGTATGGCAAGCGAAGCTGGCTCGAAAAACTACCACCATACCAGGGCGGCGGCGACATGATCGAAACCGTGTCGTTCGAGAAAACAACCTACGCGCCGCTGCCGAACAAATTCGAAGCCGGCACGCCGAACATCGCGGGCGGCATCGGACTAGCCGCTGCTATCGATTACCTGCTGGCGGCGGGGCTTGATGCGGCGGCCGCGTACGAGCGGGAGTTGATCACCTACGCCACAGAAAAGCTGTTGGCCGTGCCGGGTCTGCGAATCCTCGGCACCGCGCGCGAGAAGGGGAGCGTGATCTCATTCGTCGTCGAGAATCCCCCGATCGCGTCGCTCGATCTGGGCATGGCGCTGGACCGCGAAGGCATCGCCGTCCGCACCGGGCATCACTGCTGTATGCCGCTGATGGCGCGGCTGAGCGTGCCGTCGACCACGCGGGCCAGTTTCGCGATGTACAACACAGAGGCGGAGGTCGATTTTCTCGCCGCGACGTTGACGAAGATCGTGACGGCCCGTGCCGCGGCGCCGAACGCGGTTCCGGCTCCGGCAGCGTCGAACGGGACGGGCGTGGCGTTTCCCACCTCCGCGGGCGAATCCCCGGACGCCGTGGCGGAGGAAATCGCCGAAGTCTTCGAGTTCCTCGGCGACAAGGAAGCCAAGGGCGAACAACTGCTGGATTACGCGAAGGAACTCCCGAGCAACTTCGACCTGCTGAAGCGGCTGACCGAACGCGTGCCGGGTTGTCAGGCGCAGGTGTATCTCCTCAGCCGCCCGTCGCCGACCGATGCGAAACGCTTGGAATTCGTCGCCGACGCCGACGCCCAAATCGTCCGCGGCGAGATCCAGATGCTCCAGCAGCTCTTCTCCGGCCAGCAGGCGAAAGACATTCTTGCGTTCGACGTCAACAAATTCTTCACCCGCATCGGCTTGGAGCATTTCCTGTCCCAGCAGCGCCGCAACGGCCTTGGCAGCATGATCGAACGCATCCGCACGAGCGCGAAGAAGCTATAATTGAACACCATGGCCGACGACTATAAATATCCTGAGTCCGTTCAGAGCCTCAATGTGTTGCCGCATTCGGGCAAGGTGGAGCAACTCAAACAGGAGCTGGCCGAGAATCCGCCGGCAAAGAAGCCGGTCGACATGAACGTGATCGACCGCGCGGTGGATACCAGTAAGCCGCCGCGCGCGAAGCTGATCGAGGGGAAAGTCATCGCCGCGTTGCAGACGGTGTTCGATCCGGAAATCCCGGTGAACATTTACGACCTTGGCCTCATCTACGAGATTAAGGTGAACGACAAGGACGAAGTTCACGTGATCATGACGCTCACCGCGCCCGCCTGCCCCGTGGCCGGCACGCTGCCGGGCGAGGTGGAACAGAAGATTGCGGCGATTCCGGACGTGAAGTCCGCCAAGGTGGAGCTAGTGTGGGAGCCGGCGTGGGATAAGAGTCGGATGTCGGAAACGGCGATGCTGGAGTTGGGATTTTAGAACGGGTTCCGGGTCTCGGGTTCCGGGTTCCGGGTAAAGACAAGAAAGCAGAAGCGTCGATGTCCTCTCTTCACCCGGACCCCGGAACCCGGACCCCGGAACCCGATTCGACTCTCCGCAGCCACCTGACGCTGGTCCTCTGCACGGTCCTGCACGCCTTCACGCACGCCTACGCGACGATGCTCGTTCCGCTTTATCTGTTGGTACAGAAAGACCTCAACCTGCCCGGCGTGGCGAAGGTGTCGTGGCTCGTCACGATCTACGGACTGGTCTATTTCCTCGGCAGCTACATCGCCGGCATCGCGGCCGATCGATTTGATCGCAAAGTACTCCTCGGCATCGGCCTGATCGGTAACGCGGCGGCGATCACGCTGATGGGGTTTACGCACGACTATCACCTGTTGGTCGCGCTGGCCGTAGTGTCGGGCTTAGCGGGAACACTCTTTCATCCGGCAGCCAACGCGTTGGTGCCGGCGCACTATCCGAAGAACCCCGGCATGGCGATCGGCCTGCTCGGTATCGGCAGCGGACTGGGATTTTGGGCGGGGCCGCAGTTCGCCGGTTGGCGCGCCCAAGCTGCGACGTGGCATCTGGCATCGGTCGCCGACTGGCAGCGGCCGCTGGTGGAAGCAGGCGTGGCGGGGCTCGTCATCGGCGTGATCTTTCTCCTTGTCGCACGTGAAGCGGGTAAATCGGCTCCTCACGCGACCGCCCCTAAAGCGCCGCTCGGCCGTCACCTCACGATTCAAACGCTGCTCGTCGCGCTCGTCCTCGGCTTCCGCGATCTGGCCGGCGTGGCGGCGATCTCGCTCAGCTCGATTTTCCTCCTCAAAGCACACCATCGCTCGACCGCCGAAACCGGGTTCGTGCTCGGCACGATGATGCTCGCCGCTACGGTCGTCAATCCGCTCTTGGTATGGTTCACCACCGGCAGATGGCGGCTGCCGTCGCTGGCGATCATCTTGCTGCTCGGTGGGGCGATCATCGCGACGCTGCCGCACTGGCCACTCGCGGCGGTCCTGCCACTGCTGTGCGGGTTCATGACGATGCAACTCGGCAGCTACGCCGTGAGCGACGCCGCCATGCTCGAGCGCGTCCCCAACGCCAGTCGCGGCCGGGTGACGGGATTGTTCCTTCTGTGGGCCGGCACGCTCGGCAGCACGGGTCCGTGGATCATGGGCAAGTGGACCGATCACATGGGTGACGCAGCCCTCGACCCGCACGCGTACGCGGTGCCGTTCTTCACGCTTGCGGTAGGCATGTGGATCGCCGCCGCCAGCCCACCGCTGATCGCCCGGCTGGGCAGGGTGGGGCAGAGCACGCCGATCGAAGCGTTTACTGAGACGATGCCGGGGACGATGTCGGCGTTGGGATAGGAACGGCGGGGCGGAGTTCGAAATGAACACTATCGTCGGGTTGCAACCACCCGTCGAGTGTCACTCGAGTCGCTTTCGTCTCGACGTCAATCGTGAAGTGGGATTCATCCTTTGGATCAGGTTGCCCCGCGTAAACAAATAACCGTTTGTCATCACCCACTTGTATCGATGAGTCGACGTTCCTTGCCGAATAGAGCTCTTTTAATTCACTGAACCACGGCCCGATTTCATACACGCGAACTTCTGGACCGAAATTGCCAATGAGCCCACCAGCAGACTGTGGGAGTGAGTTGATGCGAACCCAGATCAGCCGTTCCGTCCTGCGGTGGGCGACACGGGTATGAAGTAAAGCAGGTCGTCGATCGTCCCAGAGTGTTTGATCCAGCTCGTTGAAGTATGCCAGAGGAGGCGCTTCAACATAAATGGGAATTCGGTCAACGTCGTATGAAAATAGGACCGTTTCGCTTGAATCCTGATGTCGCTGAGCCATGTACTTCCAATGGGCAACTTGGCAATGCCGCCACACGATAGGCCCGAGCCGCATTACCAGAACCAAACTCAAAACGAGTACAACCGCCGTCAGCACGCGATTCCGGGTCTTATGACGCCGAGTCATCGTAGAAGGTTGGTAGTGAAGTTCCCGGGGTTGATCAGGCATGAATGCACGAACGGCACGCAATAGCATCCCCTACGAAAGCTTGGCGACGACGGCTGTCCGCGCCAAAGTCGTTTGCTCGCCGGTGCCGAGATTCTTCAGCACGACCTCGCCCTTGGCGAGTTCGTCATCTCCCACCACGATCGACCACGTCGCCTTTTCTCGGTCGGCCAGCTTGAACTGTCCCTTGGCGCCGCGGCCGGCGAAATCCATGTCGGCGGGGATGCCGGCGGCGCGAAGCTCGGCCAGCAACTTCAGATTGTGGGTCTTGGCCGCGTCGCCGAGGGTCACCAGCCAGACAAGCGGCTTTTTGTCGGTCGGCACGGTGACGCCCTGCATTTCCAGCGCGATGAGCAGTCGTTCGAGTCCGGAGCCGAAACCGACGGCCGGCGTGGGGCGGCCGCCGAGGACTTCGATGAGGTTGTCGTATCGACCCCCGCCGCCAATGGCGTTTTGTGCGCCCAAGCCGCCGGCGGTGACTTCCCAGAGTGTGTCGGTGTAGTAATCGAACCCGCGGACGAGCGAGCCGTCGACTACGAACGGCACGGCCGCGGCGGTCAGCATTTCCTGTACACGGGCGAAGTGCTTAGTCGACTTCTCCGACAAGCTTTCGCTCGCCGGCGGGGCGCCTTTGCAGGCTTCGACGTCGCGAGGATCTTTGCTGTCGAGAATGCGCAGTGGATTAGTCGTCAGCCGGCGCTGGCTGTCTTCGCTGAGCGACGCCGTCTTGGGCGAGAGGAATTTCACCAGCTCATCGCGGTAGCGCTGCTTGGATTCGCCATCGCCCAAGCTGTTGATGCGCAGCGACAGTTCCTTCACGCCGCAACGGCGGTAGAAATCCATCTGTAGCAAAATGCATTCGACGTCCTGTTCGGGTTCGGCCACGCCGAAAGCTTCGACACCGAACTGGTGGTGAATCCGAACGCGGCCCGCCTGCGGGCGCTCGTAGCGGAAGTTGCTGGTGATGTAGTAGACCTTCTGCCGTGCGCCCTGGTCGGCCAGCAGGTTGTGCTCGATCATCGCTCGCACGACGCCGGCCGTGCCTTCAGGCCGCAGGGTGATCGATCGACCGCCACGGTCTTCGAAGGTGTACGTTTCCTTGCTGACGATGTCGCTCGTCTCGCCCACGCCGCGGTGGAAGAGTTCTGAGTGTTCGAACTCCGGTGTGCGGATTTCCTGGAAATGGTAAACCTCGGCCGTCTCACGGGCGATGCGTTCGACCGTTTGCCACCGAGCCGCGTCGGCGGGGAGCATGTCGGCGGTGCCTTTGGGGGCTTGGACTTTTTCCTTGGACATCAGCGCTTCCCTAATGCTCAAATGCCCAACGACTTTCGGTCATTGGGCATTTGAGTTTTCAATCGTGATAAACAGCTCGGCCGAGTCGGATTACTCCGCCTTGGCTTCGCCTTCGCCTTCCGGCTTCACTTCGACTTCTTCAACCACGGCCGTCTCGAGGATCTTGTCGACGGCCTTCTGTTCGCGCATCTGGATGTAGAGGTTGGACAGGCTGCCGTCCTTGCTCATTTCGCCCTTGAGTTTCTCGGGGCGTTCACCCTTTTGGGCGGCCAGCATGGCAACTCGACCATTCAGTTCGCTCTCGTCGACGTCGACGTTTTCCTGCTGGGCGATCTTCTGCAGGATGAAGAACAGCTTCAGCTCGCGGGCGCCCTCGTCCTTGGCGCCTTCCTTCAGCTTCTCGACGACTTCGGCCACCTTGTCTTCGGGCAGGCCACGCATCAGCAGGTCCATCGTGCGACGCTGAACGATGCGGTCGGTCTGCTTTTCGCTGAGCTTCGTGGGCAGTTCAACCTGCACGTTTTCGAGCAGGTAGCGGTTGACCTGTTCACGCATCGACTGCTGAACGTCGTATTCAATCCGCTGGATCATCTGTTCCTTGAGGGCATCGCGGAGTTCAGATTCTTGGGTGAAGCCGAGGTCTTCCAGGAATTCCTTGGTGACTTCGGCTAGCTCGAGCTTCTTGATGTCCTTGGCCTTGATTTCGATCGTCACGTCTTTGCCGCGGATCGATTCGGTCGGGTGCTGCTCGCTGGCCTTGGCGGTGATGTTGCGGGTTTCGCCCGGCTTGATGCCTTCGAGCTGCTTGTCGAGGTCGTCGATCTGGATGTTGGCCACGCGGCCGGCGCGAACGACAATCTGCGCGTCGTGCTGATGGGTGACGACGGTGTCGCCGTCCTTCACGTGCACGTCGGCGGTGAGGAAGTCCTTCGCCTGAGCGCCGCGGTCTTCGACTGGCACGAGCGCGCCCTGCTGTTCACGCAGGTTGGTCATCGCCTGGTCGATGTTGTCGTCCTTGATCTCGATCTTCGGCTTCTTCACCTTCAGGCCGGTGAGCGGCGGGAGGGTGAAGCTCGGCTGAACTTCGACTTCAAAGCTGTAGGTGAGCGGCTGATCGTCTTTGAGCTCGATCGCGTCCGGGTTATCGAACTGCGGCTCGCCGATGACCTGCAGGCTGTTCTTTTCCAGCGCCTGCTCGTAGCTCTCGCTGATGAGCGTGCGGCGGACCTGGTCCTTCACATCAGAAGCGAAACGCTTCTCGATGAGCTTCGCGGGCGCGTGGCCGACGCGGAAGCCGGGGATGTTCGCCTGGCTGCGCAGTTCCTTGAACTGCTCGGCGAGCTTGGTCTTGATGCGATCGGCCGGGATTTCCACCTGCACCTTTTTGGTGGCCGGGCCGGCGTCCTCGATCTTGATCTGGTACTGGTAAGCTTCTTCGGCGACGGCGGTGGACTCGGCGGTGGATTGTTCTGACATAGCGACCTCTAAAATAATGTGTCCCGGCCGATTCTCTTCGCCGGCGCGAGTCGCGTATACTAGTTAATCGGAACAGTTTTGCAAAGGAGACGTACCCATGGCCGACGAAATGCCCTCATTACACATCGATACTGACTGGAAAAAGCAGGCACAGGCCGAAAAACGGAAGCTCGCCGAGCAGGAAGCCACCAAGAAGGCTGAACCCGCAACCCCCGCGGCAACGCCGTCAGCAGGCGCTGCTTCGGCTGGTCCGTCGGCCGGTCAGGCCAAAGGAGTCCGCGGCGGCGCCCGTGAAATGCCGCCCGCCAGCATCGCCACCCTGGTGCAGACACTCATGACGCAGACCCTTTTCTACCTCGGCGAACTGAATCAACCCGGCGCTGAACCGGTCCTGAACATGGACGTGGCCAAGCACCAGATCGACACCATGACCGTGCTGGAAGAAAAGACCAAGGGCAACCTTACCCCCGACGAGCAGAAGTATCTCGACTCGGCGCTGTACGAAACCCGCATGCGGTTCGTGTCCGTCGCGTCGCAGATGATTTAGCGACGGAAGCACGACCGATAACATCCTGAATGCGTACGACTTGGCGCGAGCACAAATTGACTCGCTTCAAACCGGTGTCATATATGTAGAATGAGGGGTCGGCGGGCCAATGCGTCCGACGCTGACCCGTCTGCACTTTTGCGGCGGCAATAAAGAAAGGAACGGTCGATGCGGATCTTGATCGCTGGAGCCTGTGGATTTGTCGGCTCCGTCTTAGCATCAGGACTGCGAGAACAATCTGCCATTGAAGTCATCGGCGTTGATAATTTCGTCCGCCCGGGGTCTGAACTCAACCGCCAAAAACTCAGCCGGCTCGGCGTTCGCGTCATCCACGGCGACATGCGATGCGCCGACGACTTGGCTCAACTCCCGCCGGTGGATTGGGTGATCGACGCAGCCGCCAACCCCAGCGTGCTCGCAGGGGCCGATGCGACCGTCAGCAGTCGATCCGTCTTCGACCACAACCTTCTCTCGACCGTCAATCTGCTCGAATACTGCAAGCGTCACCATGCGGGCTTCGTGCTGTTGAGCACCAATCGCGTCTATTCGATCGCCGGGCTGGCCGGTTTGCCGATGACGGTGTGCGATGATGCCTTCACACTGAATTACGCTGCGGGCGTCGCCGGTCCTACTGCCCTCCGCGGCATCGACCGGCACGGAATTACGGAAGACTTTTCCACCGAGTCGCCGATTTCGCTATACGGCGCATCCAAGCTCGCGGCCGAGACTGTTGCCTTGGAATACGGCACAACGTTCGGCCTTCCGGTCTGGATCAACCGCTGCGGGGTGCTTGCCGGCGCGGGCCAGTTTGGACGCGCGGATCAGGGCATCTTCAGCTACTGGATCAACTCCTACCTGCGTCGCCGGCCGTTGAAATACATCGGATTCGGCGGACGCGGGCATCAGGTGCGCGACGTTCTTCACCCGCTCGATCTTCTGCCGATTCTGCACAAGCAATTCGCCGCCGGTGCAAGACCGGGTCGGCGGATTTACAATCTCGGCGGGGGGCTTAAGCGGGCGATGTCGCTGCGGCAGCTCAGCGGCTGGTGCGCCAAGCGATTCGGCGAGCACGCCGTCACGCCCGATACCAACCCTCGCATTTTCGATATTCCCTGGATGGTCATGAGCTCCGCCCGAGCCGATGCTGATTTCGGATTCACGGCGGAACGATCGACCGAGATGATCCTTGAGGAAATCGCCCGTCATGCCGAGCAGCACCCGGATTGGCTGGAAGTTTCGGGATCATGAGCGATCTTGCCACCCTGCCCGCGCCCGCCGTTCCGCAAGCTCCGCCCCTTCGCGCGCTTTCCATCGTCATTCCGGCCCGCAACGAGGAAGGGTGCATCGCGTCAACCGTCCGTCACCTTCACCTCGAACTGCAACTGCACAAGATCCCGCACGAGATCGTTGTGGTCGACGACGGCAGCAAGGACAACACCTGGTCGATCCTGCTGGACGTTGCTCGCGACATTCCGGAGCTTCATCCGGTACAAAATTTAGGTCTGCACGGCTTCGGCCGCGCGATCATCAAGGGCCTCGACGTCATGACCGGCGATGCCGTCGTCATCATGATGGCCGACGAATCCGATGACAGTCGCGACGTGGTGCGGTACTGGAATGAACTGAACAAAGGCTTCGATTGCGTCTTCGGCAGCCGATTCATTCGCGGCGGCGGGGTGATCGACTATCCACGCATCAAGCTGATTATCAACCGCATGGCCAACTGGTTCGTGCGGATGCTGTTTCGGCATCACCTCAACGACACGACCAATGCGTTTAAGGCCTACCGTAAGACGGTCATCGACGGCTGCCGGCCGCTGCTGGCGCCGCACTTCAATCTCACCGTCGAACTTCCGCTGAAGGCGATCGTCCGCGGATATTCGTGGACCTCGATTCCGATCACGTGGCGCAACCGCCGATCGGGCGAGGCCAAGCTGAAGATCAAGGAAATGGGCAGCCGCTACTTCTTTATCGTGGCATACGTGTGGCTCGAAAAATACTTCAGCCGCGGCGATTACTCCAAGGGTACGCCCGAACCGGCGGCTACTTCGGAATCTCAAACTTCTCCCCGTACACCTTAAACACCAGCGGCGGCGTGAGCTGCAGGTTGCCGGCGTTCAGGAACGTTCGCTGCATGGTGTCGATGCGCGACGTGTCGACGTCTTTTCCTTCTTCGTTGATCATCGCTTCCTTGCACGCGTCCAGAAACGCGGCGAGGTACTTCGTTTCATCGCCGGCGCGAGTGGGCGGGTCGGCCTTCTTCAAGGCGGCGGCGCGGATGGCGCCGAACTCGTATTCGTCGTTCCCTTCTCCGTGCATCATCATCGCGTCGAAGTAGATGAACTGGCCGAGCTCGTGCAGGCCGTCTTCCTTCGCGGCGTCCATCGCGGGATTGAAGTAGACGCGATCGACTTCCTCATCCTGCGCCTGGCGGAACTTCGGATCTTTCGCCGCTGAGGCCCACGCTTCTTCGAACGGCTTTCCCAGCCCGGTGCGAGCGGCGGTGCCGTTCACCTTCCGCAGCGCGGGGAGAAATGGCACCAGCGCGTTGTCGGGCACGAGGATTTGAAAGTGCTCGATCAGTTCGAGCATGTCGCCGTCTTTGGATGAGAAGCCCACCACGCCGCCGGTGTAGCCGCGGTTGTCGTCGCCGTTACCTTCCGCGTTGTATTCGATGTAGGCGTAGTGCTCTTTCCAATCGAGCGTTGAATTCTCGGATGCCGACATGAGTTTGAACGCGAGTTCCTTCTTGGCCGGCTCGCGCAGGCCGCTCGGCTGGGTGGTGGGCTCAGCGGAGATTAGAAACAGAATCGAGGCGATCAGGATCAAGCGGCGCATGTCTGTGCTCCAATGAAGTTTCGGGCTGCAAGCAGAACGACAGCTGATAAGAAAAATTGTCGCACCCGCGTCCGATTTGTATTCCAGTCTACATAAAATGTTGTGCAAACGATGGATTCGTCAGTGCGCGGGCTTCAGCCTGCACATCCTCTTGTAGGGCAGCGAGTAGATGTGCGAATGTCACACGAACAACCGCTCAGGATCGCTCGTACTTTTCTTGACTAACTTAGAAAATGCCCTATTTTGCACGGCTCGAAATCTTTCAATTACAGGAGTTCGCATCATGGCACTGAAGGTAGGAATCAACGGGTTTGGGCGTATCGGACGAATGGTTTTCCAGGCGCTCTGTGACCAGGGATTGCTCGGCAAGACGATCGACGTGGTTGCAGTGGTCGATGTGTCGACCGATGCCGACTACTTCGCTTACCAGATCAAGTACGACAGCGTGCACGGCAAGTTCAAGCACGAAGTCACCACCAAGAAGAGCGATGCGAGCAAAGCTGAAGCGGACATCATCGTGGTCAACGGCCACGAAGTGAAGTGCGTGATGGCCACCCGCGAGCCGAAGGATCTCCCGTGGAAGGCGCTCGGCGTCGACTACGTGATCGAATCCACCGGCCTGTTCACCGACAGCGAAAAAGCCAACGGCCACATCGCCGCCGGCGCGAAGAAAGTCATCCTGTCTGCTCCGGGAAAAGGCGAAGTGAAGACGCTCGTCATGGGCGTGAATCACGAAGAGTACGACAGTGCCAAGCACATCATCGTCAGCAACGCCAGCTGCACCACCAACTGCCTTGCACCGCTGGTGCACGTGCTGCTGAAGGAAGGTATCGGCATTGAGACCGGCCTGATGACCACCATTCACGCCTACACCGCCACCCAGAAAACGGTTGACGGCCCGAGCAAGAAAGACTGGCGCGGTGGTCGCGCTGCGGCCATCAACACGATTCCGAGCAGCACCGGCGCCGCCAAGGCCGTCGGCGAAGTGCTCCCGAGCACCAAGGGCAAGCTGACCGGCATGAGCTTCCGCGTTGCGACGGCTGATGTCAGCGTCGTCGACCTGGTCTTCCGCAGTGTGAAGGAAACCACGATCGAAGAGATCGACGGCCTATTCAAGAAGGCCAGCGAAACGTACATGAAGGACATCCTGGGCTACACCGACGAAGAGCTCGTCAGCACGGACTTCATCCACGATCCGCGCAGCAGCATCTACGACAGCCTGGCCACCGTGCAGAACAACCTGAAGGGCGAGAAGCGCTTCTTCAAGGTTGTGAGCTGGTACGACAACGAATGGGGTTACAGCAACCGCGTCGTCGACCTGCTCAAGTACATGGGCAAGAAAGACGGCGTGCTGAAGTAATCTCGCCGTAGTTCGATTAAAATAAACGCCGCGACGAAGGTTCTTCGTCGCGGCGTTTTTTTATTGGCAGGAAGCTTCGATGGAATCGACGAATTTCGTTCGTGAGCCGGCCCGCGACATTCCCGTTGCCCACGAGTGCGACATCTGCGTCATCGGGGGCAGCTGCACCGGCGTGTTCGCTGCGGTTCGCGCAGCGCGGCTTGGGGCGAGTGTCTGCATCGTCGAGAACAACATCATCTTCGGCGGCATGGCCACTGCGGCGATGGTGAACGAATGGCACTGCACCTACGACGTGCACGGCAAAGACCGGATCATCGGCGGGTTGACGCTGGAGATGATCGAACGGCTCGAGAAGCGTGACGCCATCAAGGAAGTCGGGCCGCCGCCGGCGCGGATTCAGTACCGGTTTGCCAGCGCTGAAATGGCGGGGGAACTCGATCGGATGGTTGCGGAGAACAAGATCCGCCCGTTCCTGTGCACGAAATTCGTCGCGACGATCGGCGATGGCGGTAAAGTCGATACCGCGATCATCGAAGACAAGACCGGCCGACGGGCGATTCGTGCAAAAGTCTTCATCGACGCGTCCGGCGATGGTGATCTCATTCGGCGGTCGGGTTTCGAAGCGTATCAGTCGCCGCAGTTGCAGCCGGTGACGTACGTCGCGCTGATGGGCGGCCTGCGCGAACTGCACCCGGTCTGGAAACGCATTCAGCACCTCGCGCCCAAATACGACTACCCGCTGGCTAACGGGTTCCCTTGGATCCACAACTGGCCCGGCTCTACCGACGTCACCAACGTCTACGGCCCGCGGCTCAACGGTGTCGACGCCTCCGATGCCGACGTGCTCTCCGCCACGTTGATCGAAGCTCGCCGCCTGCATCGTGCGATCGCTGACATGTCGCACGAGGAGTTCGGCAAGCGGGTGTCTCTCCTCGGCTTCGCGCACGCACTCGGCGTCCGCGAAACCTGGCACGCGCGCTGCCTCCACCAACTCACTGGCGAGGAACTCCTCCACGGCACGCTTTTTCCCGACGCGATTGCCAACGGCATTTACCCCGTCGACATCCACTACCCCGGCGGCACGCTGCTCCGATTCCTCGACGGCGTTGAGCACGACTTAGCCCCCTCCGGCAACGTCACCTACGGCCGCTGGCGCGACGAAAGCACGCCGACGCCGAAATGCTATCACGTGCCGTACCGCTGCCTGGTTCCGCGTGGGTCGAAGAACGTGCTGGTAGCGGGCCGAGTGCTCGACGCCGACCGCAGCGGGTTTGCCGGCGTACGCGTGATGGTCAACATGAACCAGACCGGCGAAGCCGCGGGCACCGCCGCGTGGCTGGCACTCGACAGTGGTCAGTCGGTTGCGGACGTCGACACCCATGGCCTGAGAAAGTCGCTCGCGGCGGGCGGATCGATCGTTCTGTAGTGCGTTTTTATGTCGACACAACCGGGGGATGAATGTTTGCCTGGCTTAAAAATTCCAACGTTGCCGAAAAAGATGCCACGCTCGGCAGGTCTGCCGTGGTGGCGTTCGTTGCGTTCCTCGTCTGTTGGCTCGGACTCTATGCGAAAATCGGATTGCAACTGAGCAGCCAGCTTTTCGGTTGCCCGTTTTTCGGCGGGATTTTTTCGTTGATCAACGTGGTCGTCGTGTTTCCTATTGCTGTGCTGGTGGGTTTCGTCGTTCGGTTGATCGCCGAGTTCATCATGCGGCGGCCAATGCCGGCACGCATCGTTATTCCATGGCTGGTGCCGATCCTGTTTGGGCTGTTCGCAGGCGCAACCTCGTACTTGGGCCGCTCGCCGCCTGTGCTGTTCGAGCGGTTTCTGGATACGCCGATGCCGGCCAGTGTGACTGGGTTCGAATATTGGTGGACCACCGCGCCCGGCGACGTGCCGTTCGGGTTAAAGTTCACGATCAACCCGCGCGACTTTAATAAGCTGCTGGCCGGTCATGAGTTCATCGAAATGACGAGGCGCGACGAGATTAAAATGGAACTCGGCAACTGGTTCAACGGCGGATATTTCTCGCCGCAAATCGCGTTACCGACTTCGCCGCTCACGCATCTCTACAAGCACGAAAATGCGCCCGGCCAAGGCACACCGGTCATCATCGTCGTTCTCACGACCGACCGCTGGGATGAAGTCATCGTCTGCGGCGACTACATGAAGTAGCCGCTAACACGGATTCACAGCGTTCTCCGCCGCGATCATCGCGTGCAGCGTCGCGCTCGCCGCCCGGCCCTTCATTAACTCCGCCGGAAGGGGCGGTTTGCTGAGTTTGACGGGGGCTTTGGTCTTGGCGCTCTTGTAGAGTGCGTCCATCAGCCAACTGTGCAGAATGCCGTAGCGTACAGGGCACATCGGCTCTGCCCGGCCCAGCAAGCAGTGCACGAAATTCATGTCGGGCGTGTAGTTGGGGAACGTCACCAGCGGGTACTTGAGTTTGTTGCGGCCGTCGAAGTGCTCTAATCGTCCGCCGTGGATGCCGGTGTGGATGCGGCCCTTGTCGCCGGCGATGATGATGCCTTCGTCCCAACCCGGGTTGTTGCCGCTGATGGTGGCCGTGCCGAGCACGTTGCCTTGCCAGCGGATCGTCATCACCGCGTTGATGTCCACCGGCATGTCCTTGTAGTCGATCCAGCAGAAGACTTCCTCGACCGGCCGATCAAGGCACCACGCGATCGCGTTGAACAGGTGCGCGCCGGTGTCGTACATTTGCCCGCCGCCGGAGAGTTTGGGGTCGTGCCGCCAGACTTTTTTCGGCCCGCCGTGTCCTTTCCAGCCCTGGTGGCTCCATGACGTGACGGTCTGCAGTTCGCCAAGGCCGTCTTTCTGCAGCAGGTTGCGGATGTACGCGAACTCGGCGGTGTACGTCGATTGAAAACTCACCTGCAGTAGCTTGCCGGTCTTTTTAACCTTGTCGGCCAGCTTTTTCGCGTCGGCCGATTTGGTCACCATTGGCTTCTCGACCAGCACGTGATAGCCCTTGTCGAGCGCGGCCATCGCCTGCGGGAAGTGCAGCGTGTGCGGCGTAACGATGATCACGGCGTCGAGATTTTTCGGCGGGCTCTTGAACAGCTTCTCGGTCGAGTCATAGCGGCGAATGTCTTCGCGGCCGCCAAACTTTTCTTTCCACAACCGGTCCATATTGGCCGGGTTGATGTCGCACAGCGCGACGACGTTCGCTTCAGGAACGTCTTTGAGCTGTACGCCGTGCTGGTGCGCCATGCCGCCGCAACCGATGATCGCCAGGTTGATTTTGTCCGCCAAGAAATGCCTCCGGGGTTGGAAAGCGGAAAGTGTACAGTCGGTGTCAGCCTTCGCCAGCGACGCCGTCTTTGCCCGCGCAGGGCGGTTGTATTCCATCAAGTTTGATAGATTTATAGAAATCTTGCGTTCTCTATATCGAATTGTTATAGATTCGGCGGGCTTTCTCCGATTTCCGACCTTGGAGTATCCATGCAACGTAGGCGAATCGTCGTTTCCTTCGGTCGTAGAATCGTCGAATCGCTTGAGTCCCGGGTGTACCTGTGTGGCGGAGATAAGCACACTGCCGACTACGGCACATTTCTCGCCGTCGGCGATCCCGTTCCCGCCCCGTCGATCTCCGCTGACGCCGTCGTTGCGAGTCCCGCAGTGGCCAGCGCGGTTCCCGCTTACAGCAGCTTGCCTGGCGCCGCTGACACGCTCTTCCTCGATTTCGACGGCTACACCGAACCCAGCTACGGCTCCTACGGCCAGATCGTCACGCCCGAAATGAACTTTGACGGTGTGGCTGGATTCAACGACACCGAGCTGACGGCCATCCAGAACGTCTGGAAGGAAGTGTCGGAGGACTACGCCCCGTTCAACATCAACGTGACGACCGTCGAACCCCCGAGCTTCGCCAACGGCGTGGCCCAGCGCGTGGTGATCGGCGGCGACGGCGCCTGGACCGGTGGCAACTACGGCGGCTGGTCGTACATCGGCAACTACACCAACTCGATCGACAACGTCTCGTTCGTCTTTCCACTTCATCTGAGTAAGAACGCCAAGTACATCGGCGATGCCGTCAGTCACGAATCCGGACACGGCTTCGGACTCAACCACCAGAGCGAGTGGAGCGGCACGACGCTGGTCAACGAGTACTACAAGGGCCCGGGCAACGGGACAGCGCCGATCATGGGCAACAGTTACGCCGCCACGCGCAGCCTTTGGTGGAAGGGCCCGAGCAACCTCTCGTCGACTTCCATCCAGGACGACATGGCGGTCATCTCCAGCGCCACCAACACGTTCGGCTACAAGGCCGACGACTTCGGCGACTCGGCGGCCAATGCGTTCACGCTCACGCCCACCGGCAACACGATCGGCACGGACGGACTGATCACCAAGACCAGCGACCGCGACTACTTCCGCTTCGACGCCGCCGCGGGCAGCGTCACGCTGAATGTCACCGTTCCCAAGTTCGCCAACCTTGATGCCAAGCTGGAGCTCTGGAGCAGCGACGGCCTGACCCTGCTGGCCAGCAGTGATCCGACCACCGGTCTTGGCGCCACCATCACCACCACACTCGCCGGCGGTTCTTACATCATGGTCGTCGCGAGCCACGGCAGCTATGGCGATGTCGGCACCTACACCGTCAGCGGCACGATCGTTGCAAATCCCAACGCGGTGGTCGCTCCGACCGCCTTCTCCGCAACTGCCGTTGGAACCAACGTGAATCTCACCTGGGCCGACAACGCCAGCAATGAAACGGCGTACATCGTCGAGCGATCGACCAGTAGCGCATTCACCAACGTGACCGCATTCAACCTCGGCGCCAACACCATTTCGATGAGCGACGCGGGATTGGCCGCGGACACCACGTACTACTATCGCGTCAAGGCCGCCAACGCGACCGATGCGAGCGGCTATGCCTTCAGCAACGCCGCCACGATCCCGCTCGCGGTAACTGCTTCGGCCGTCGCGGCGAGCAGTTCGCAAATCAATGTGAGCTGGACCAACGACAACACCGAAACCGGCTTCCGCGTCGAGCGCTCGCTCGATCAGCAGAGCTGGACGACGATCGCCAGTCCCGCCGCCGACGTGCTGAGCTTCGCCGATACCGGGCGCAGCGCATCGACAACGTACTACTACCGCGTGACAGCACTCAACGCCGCGGGACAGGCGACCAGCTTGACTGCTTCCGCCACCACGCAGGCGCTCCCCGCCGCTCCGCAGGCGCCGACCGGTCTGACTTACACGGCCCTCACACGCACCAGCGCTTCGCTCAAGTGGATCGACAACGCCACCAACGAAACGGGCTACGTGGTGCAGCGATCCACCAACGGCGGCAGCAGTTGGACGACCGTCGCCACACTGGGCGTGGATGCAACCACTTACACCAGCACCGGCCTGCAGAAGCGGAAGACGTACAGCTTCCGCGTCTATGCGACCGGCGTAGGCGGCATCTCCGGCTACAGCAACACGCTGACGTTCACTACGCCGAACGCAGGCCCGGTCGCCGCGTCGAGCGTTCCCGATCTGACCGATCTGAAAAAGAAGAAGCTGACGGTCCTGTCGTAAAACGGGCACGGCCAACCGAAATATCATCACATTCGACTCCTCGGCCACGTAACTGTCGGCCGGGCCGGTCGTTCGCGGTTTTGCGGTGGGTGCCTGGACGTACCAAAAGGTGACGAAAGGGAACAAAAAGGGACGGAAACCGACAAGTTTTCGATCGAACGCCCACGGCGATGGCAACGTGGGCGTTCGCGCGCAACATTTTTGCCCGATCGACGTCTCGGCGGCGCAACGCTCGGCCCGGCCGAGTGTTGGCCGAAATCCATCGCGCTCGAAAACGGTTGTAGACGGTTGTAAACGGTCGCAAACGGTCGCAAACGAGCGCAAAGGTACAAAAAGGTACGACAAGGTACACCTCGATTCGCAGACGGCTATCGTCACGCCAACGGCGCGTAACGATCGACGAAGACACAATGTCCCCCTCTACAAGTAACGACGGCGGTGCGCCGCCGGCTCGCCTGGCGCGGCGCACCCGATCGTAAAACGCAGATCGGATCGCAAAAACGCAGAAGATTTTTTCGGATTTCACATTTTGCGCGGTGCGCGCCAGACGCGCCAAAAGCGGCGCAAGCGATTTACGGCCGTCTGCAGATCTAAATGCGTTCACACAGGCATAGTTTTGCTTTGCCGCCATTTGGGGATACGGTTGCGTCGCGATTTGAGCGGCGGGTCGATACCTGTCCTGTGAAAGGGGCGCAACATGGGCAAACGGATCCTGGTTCTCTCGGCGTCAGTTGGCGCCGGTCATATGCGGGCTGCCGAGGCGGTGGAGCTGGCACTGCGCGAGACGGCGCCGGATGCGACGATCAAAAACGTAGACGTCCTCACGCTCACCAACGCCGCATTTCGGCAGGTGTACGGGAAGGCGTATCTCGACCTCGTCAATCACGCGCCGCACGTGCTGGGGTTGATGTACGACCTGCTCGACAAACCGGGCAAGACGTCGACACGCGATAAGCTGCTGTATCTCGTACAGAAGCTGAATCTGTCGAAAGTGATCGACCTGATCCGCGACGAATCGTGGGACGTGATTGTCAACACGCACTTCCTGCCGGCCGAGATCATTACGCATTTGCGGAAGGCCAAGAAAATCACCACGCCGCACATGACGGTGACGACGGATTTTGAAACGCACAAGCTGTGGGTGCATCTGCCGACCGAGCGATACACAACCGCCACCGACGAAGGGGCGGCGTACCTCGCGTCGTACGGCATCGCGGCGGGCACGATCACCGTCACGGGCATTCCGATTCATCCGGTATTCAGTCAGTCCAAATCGCGCGAGACGATCTTGAAGAAACACGGGTTGAAGGGCGATCGGCCGATCGTGCTGGAGTTGGCGGGGGGCTTTGGCGTGGGTCCGATCGAGAAACTCTTCCGCGGCGTGATCTCGATCGCCACGCCGGTCGAAGTGATCGCCGTGTGCGGGAAGAACGCGGCCGTTTGTAAGAAGCTGGGGACGATCGCCGTGCCGTCGCACCATCGGGCCAAGGTGATGGGATTCACTAAGGAGATCGATGAGCTGATGACGGTGGCGGATCTGGTGCTTACCAAGCCGGGCGGGCTGACGACCTCTGAGGTATTGGCCAAGGGCGCGGCGATGGTGATCGTGAATCCCATCCCCGGCCAGGAGAGCCGCAACAGCGACTTCCTGCTTGAGAACGGGGCGGCAATCAAGATCAATAACGTCGCCACTATGCCTATGAAGCTGACCGCGCTGCTGGCCGACCCGAAGCGACTTGAATCGCTCAAGGCCAACGCGCGAAAACTGGGTAAACCCCGGGCGGCGTACGATGTGGCGAAAATCGCGATAAGTCTTGCAGCCGGCAAAGCCTAGGGAGCTCGTCGGGTCGCCCTGATTACCGGACGCGGCCGCTGGCCCTTGGATGGCCGATACCGCTATAATGGGTCGTCGTAAAAACGTAGTGCGACGTGCCGGGCCATTGAAGCCTTGCATGGAATCACTACACTCCTGTCGCGCCGAATCGACGGCCACACTTACTGTCGATTGCGGTCGGGTCGACCAGCCCTTACACCGGTGGAGTTTTAAATGGCAGTTGCCAATGAGATTGAGAAGCGTCCTTCCGTGAAGAAATCCCAGGCGTCCGACGGATCCGTCGAACGCGACCGCTTGCGGATGATGATGCTCATCCGCCGGTTTGAAGAAAAGACATTCCAGGAATACACCAAGCCCGGCCAAAAGATCGGCGGCTTCTGCCACTTGTACAGCGGCCAGGAAGCGATCGCCGTCGGCACGGCTGCGCTGTTCGATAAGAACCGCGACGCACTCATTAACGGCTACCGTTGTCATGGCCACTCGCTCGCGCTGGGAATGACCCCCCGCGCGGCGATCGCCGAGATGTACGGCAAGGTCACCGGCTGCTCCAAGGGCAAGGGCGGGTCGATGCACCTGTTCGACGCCTCGGTGGGCAACCACGGCGGGCACGGCATCGTCGGCGGGCAGCTTCCGCTCGGTCTTGGGTTCGCGTTCGCCCAGTCGTACAAGAAAACCGGCGGCGTGACGTTCTGCTTCATGGGTGACGGCGCGATTAACCAGGGCACCTTCAACGAAGCCCTCAATCTTGCCAGCCTTTATAAATCGCCAGTCATTTATGTAGTCGAAAACAACGGCGTAGCGATGGGCACTCAGATTGAGCGCCATTCGGCTGAAAAAGACCTGTCCAAACGCGCGTGCGGCTTCAATATGCCGCACCGCAACGTTGATGGGAACGACGTTGACACGGTCATCAAGGAATTCGGCGAAGCCGTAGAACGCGGCCGAGCCGGTGAAGGCCCGACTTTCCTTTCGGCCAACACCTATCGCTTCCGCGGCCACTCGATGTCGGACGCGATGAAGTACCGCAGCAAGGAAGAGGCCGAGAAGGCCAAGCTCCGCGACCCGATCAGCATCTACAGCACCCGCCTTCGCGACGCCAATTTCATCACCGACGAACAACTCGAATCCCTGCAGGAAAGCGTGAGCAACGAAGTGACCGAAGCCTTCGCCCAGGCCGATGCTGATCCGCATCCGCCGCTCGAAGACCGCTTCAATGACGCGTTGGCCGAGACGTATCCGTATCAACCGGAATAGTCGACGTCTGCAATCGCCTGATCGAATATTGAAACTGAAAGTAACGCTATGCCAGTCATTCAAATGCGAGAAGCTCTCCGTGCCGCCATGACCGAGGAGATGGAGCGCGACGAAAACGTGTTCCTCATGGGCGAAGAGGTGGCCGAGTACAACGGCGCTTACAAGGTCTCCGAGGGCATGCTGAAGAAGTTCGGCCCCAAGCGCGTGTGGGACACGCCGATCAGCGAAGCCGGTTTCGCCGGCCTGGGCGTGGGCGCGGCCACCATGGGCCTGCGGCCGATCATCGAATTCATGAGCTGGTCGTTCACCTGGGTCTGCATCGACCAGATCATCAACAACGCCGCCAACGTTCGCTACATGAGCGGCGGACAGTACAAGGTGCCGATCGTCTTCCGCGGCGGCAACGGCATCGCTCACCAGCTCGGTGCGACGCACTCGCACCGCATGGAAAGCGTGTACGCCCGTATTCCGGGTTTGATCACAGTTGCCCCGAGCACGCCGTACGATGCGAAGGGTTTGCTCAAAAGCGCCATTCGCTGCGACGATCCGGTCATCTTCCTCGAATCTGAAAAGATGCTGAACGACACCGCCGAGGTGCCGGAAGAGGAATATCTCCTGCCGCTGGGCGTGGCCAACGTGGAGCGCAAGGGCGAGGACATCACCATCGTCAGCTACGGCCGGCCGCTGCAACGCGTGGTTCGCGAAGCGGTTCGCCACCTGGTGGAAGATCACGGCATTGACGTTGAACTGATCGACCTTCGCACGCTTCGCCCGCTGGATACGAACACGATCCTTGAATCGATCAAGAAGACCAATCGATGCGTCATTGTCGACGAAGACTGGGGCTACTGCGGGATGGGCGCGGGGATTTTGTATAAGATACAGAAGGCCGCGTTCGATTACCTCGACGCGCCGATTGACTACGTGCATAGCGACGAAATTCCCGTGCCGTTCAATCACTATCTCGAAGAAGCGATGATGCCCAGCGTCGATCGCATCGTGTCGGCCGTCAAGGAAGCCTGCTACCGATAAGAAAGATTCAATATGCCAGTCGAAGTCACCATGCCTCAATTGTCCGACACGATGACCGAAGGAACGGTCGTGAAGTGGTACAAAAAAGAAGGCGACAAGGTCAAAGAAGGCGAGAAGATCGCCGACGTTGAAACCGACAAGGCAGTGATGGAGATGGAAGCCTTTGAAGGCGGCACGCTCGCGCACATCGCCGTGCCGGAGGGCGGCAAGGTTGCGGTTGGTGCGACGATCGCCGTTCTCGCGACCGGCAAGGAAGCAGCCGGCGACGTGAAGGCAAAAGCTGGAGGCGCCGCGGCACCCGCGAAAGCTTCTGCCCCCGCGGCGGATAACGCCAAGGCCGCAGCACCCGCACAACAATCTTCGACAGCCAAAGTCGCTGCAGACCAGACGGCGTTCGCCACCGTGGCACAACTTCCGGCGGTAGAGCCGACGTCGAAACCGGTCGTCGCCACCATCGAGCACGCCGTTCGCAGCGAGGTGCACGAGCACGCGAGCGTCGGCCACGGCGCGACGCGGCAACCCGCGACTGCCTTTCCGCCGCTGCAGCACGGCGACCGCCATCGCATTTTCGCCTCGCCCTTGGCGAAGCGAGTGGCGGCGGATAAAGGAATCGACATCAAGTCCATCCGCGGCACCGGGCCGTACGGACGCATTGTGCAGAAAGACGTTTTCGACGCGGCCGCCGCTCCGCCCGCCCCGGCACCTGCCGCTGAGAAACCTGCGGCCGAAGCAAAACCCGCCGCCGCGCCGCTGCCAACCAGGATTTTGTCTGGCGAGAAACAGGCCATCCCGCTCACCAAGATGCGTCAAGTGATCGCCGGCCGACTGCAGGCGAGCAAGCAGAACCTGCCGCACTTTTACACCACGGTCGACATCGAGATCGAAGCCCTCAACGAACTCCGCGAGCGAATCAACACGCAGCTCGAGAAGGAAAAGGTCCGCCTGAGCATCGGCGACCTGATCGCCAAGGGCGTGGCCGTCGCGCTGCAGAAGCACCCGGCGGTCAACGCGCACTACGACGACAAGAACAACCAGATCATCCGCTTCGGCGACGTAAACCTCGGCATGGCCGTCGCGCTGCCCGATGGTTTGATCGTGCCCGTTCTTCGCGGCATTAATCAAATGGGTTTCAAGGAAATCCGCCAGCGGTCGGCCGACCTGATCGACCGCGCTCGCGCTCAAAAGCTCAAACAGGACGAGATGACCGGCGCTACATTCACCGTGAGCAACCTCGGCACGTTCGGCGTGAAGGAATTCAGCGCAATCATCAACCCGCCGGAAGTCGGCATCCTGGCGATTTCCGCCGGCGAGAAGCGCGCGGTCGTTCGCGACGGCCAGATCGTGGCTCGCAGCATCATGAGTGTGACGCTGAGCGCCGATCACCGCGCCATCGACGGCGCCGTGGCCGCTGATTTCCTGCGGACACTCAAGGGATTGCTCGAAGAGCCGGGGATGATGTTGGTTTGATCGCACGCTATTGTTCCATGTCGAACTAAGGAAAGGGGGTTCCGGGTTCAGGGTTCAGGGTTCCGGGTGAAGAGAACAAGTCTTTACCCGGAACCCGGAACCCCGAACCCAGAACCCGAACACAAAAATGCCCGCAGACATCACCATGCCGCAGCTTTCGGACACGATGACCGAAGGCACCGTCGTCAAATGGCACAAGAAGGAAGGCGACAAAATCAAAGCCGGCGAAAAGATCGCCGATGTGGAGACCGACAAGGCCGTCATGGAGATGGAGGCGTTCGATTCGGGTACGCTCGCCGCGATCCTGGTGCAGGAGGGCGGGAAGGTGGCGGTCGGCGCGACACTCGCAGTCATCGCGACCGGTTCCGAAAAGCCTGAAGACGTGAAGAAGTCCGCCGGCGGGGCGTCGGCGGGTGCTGCGGCTCCGAAAGCGGCGCCTGCTCCTGCGGCGCCGTCTGCAACTGCTGCTCCGGCGAAACCGCAAGCGGCTGCCGCGCCGGCACCTGCTGCTCCGAAGCCTGCCGCGCCCGCGCCGGCTCCATCGGCGCTAGCAAAAAAAGGCTCGTACAACTTCGACATCCTCGTCATCGGCGGCGGCCCGGCCGGATACGCCGCCGCCATCCGCGCGGGGCAGCTCAAAAAGCGTGTCCTCTGCGTCGAGAAGGAAAACCTCGGCGGCACGTGCCTCAACTGGGGCTGCATTCCGACCAAGGCGCTGCTCGAAGACGGCGCGTTCGTCGCCAAGATGCGGAACGAAGCCGGCCATCGCGGAATCACGTTCGACAACTTCAAGGTCGACTTCTCCAAGCCCATCGCCCGCAGCCGCGCCATTGCCGACAAGCTTTCCAAAGGCATCGCTCACCTCTTCCGCAAGTACGAGGTGAAGAGCGAGTTCGGCACGGGCAAGATCATCGCGCCCAACACGGTGGAGATCACCGGCAAAGAGGGCAAAAAGACCGTGACGGCCGAGCACATCGTCATCGCCACCGGCGCCCGCACGCGGCCGCTGCCGGGGGCGGATTTTGACGGCAAGAAAATCATCACCTCTCGCGAAGCGATGACGCTGCCGACCCAGCCTAAGCGGCTGGCGATCATCGGCGCTGGCGCCATCGGCTGCGAGTTTGCCGACTTCTACAGCAACATGGGCACCGAGGTTGAAATCGTCGAGATGATGGATCATCTGCTCCCCATCGAAGATGAAGACTGTTCGATCCTGCTCGAACGCCTCTACACCAAACGCGGCATCAAACTGCACCTCAAGAGTAAGACCGACAAGGTCGAAAAGACCGACAAGGGCGTGAAGCTCAGCGTCACCGGCCCTAAGGGCGCGGTTACGATCGAGGCCGATCTCGTGCTCGTCGCCGTCGGTGTGCTCGGCAACGTCGAGGGCATCGCGGATGAAAAGCTCGGGCTCGAGATTTTCAAAAACTCCATCAAGACCGAGCCCGGCACGTTCAAAACGAATCTCGAGAACGTGTGGGCCTGCGGCGACGTCATCGGACCTCCCTGGCTCGCTCACGTAGCGCACCACGAGGCCGTGCAGTGCATCGACCGCATCGTCGGCCTGCACGTCGAGCCGATCGACTACAAGCAAATCCCCGGCTGCACCTACACACATCCGCAGGTCGCCAGCATGGGCTACACCGAGAAGAAAGCCCGCGAGGCCGGCTACGAGATCAAGATCGGCAAGTTCCCGTTCATGGCCAGCGGCAGGGCACTCGCGTCCGGCGAAACCGACGGCTTCGTCAAACTCATCTTCGAGAAAAAGTACGGCGAACTCCTCGGCGTGCACATGATCGGCGAAAACGTCACCGAACTGCTGGCCGAGCTGGTGCTCGCACGCAAGCTCGAAGCCACCGACGTGGAAATCCTCGAAGCCATGCACCCGCATCCCACGATCAGCGAAGCGGTGATGGAAGCCGCCGCCGCTGCGGATGGGCGAGCGATTCATATTTAGTTTTGCTCTCGAACTCCTTCCCAAAGCCCACGACTCGGCCGTGGGCTTTGTCATTCTTCCGCCGGACCTCTGATGCACCTTCGCCAAGCCACCGCCGATGACTGGCAGCTCGTGCGGGCGATCCGCCTGGAGGCGCTGCAGTCCGACGCCGGCGTGTTCGGTGCTTCGCACGCCGATGCGGCCAGCCGCGACGAATCCGGCTGGCGCGACTGGACCGCCGGGCCCGGGAAGGCGATCTTCCTCCTGCACGACGGCGATGCGGTCATCGGTCTCACCGGCGTGTACACCGTGTCCGACGATCCCGCCTCACCGGGCCGCAAGACGGCGATCTGCATCGCCAGCTACCTCCAGCCGCCGTTCCGCGGCCGCGGGCTTTCGCGAACCTTCTACGAAACCCGCATCGCCTGGGCCCGCGACAACGGCTGCCACCGCGTCGTCACCGGCCACCGGCTTTCCAACAGCGCCTCGATGCGCGTCAATCAATCCTTCGGCTTCCAGGAAACCCACCGCATCCCGCGCCGCTGGCCCGACGGCGTCGAAGAGCTTGAGGTGCTGTACGAGCTGCGCCTCGTCTCGGAGTAATCGATCGCGATTTGCCGCGATCACCGTCGCCGTTCCACATTTTTCATCGCGGCGACGCTCGCCGCCGCTCATCTCGCGGCCCGGCCGGGCGTTAGGCGGCCAGTCGCGGGTGCGCCAAGGTGCGCTTAGGTGTCTTTAGGTGCCCAAAAGTGATCACTTGAGGGACCGCGCACATTTCAACGCGCCGCGCGAATCGATGTTCGATCTCTCGCGTCATCGAACGTTTCGTTCGCCGCCGCTGATGTTTTTCATCACGCCGCACCTTGTCGCCTGCGAACGCCAGGGCCGGCCGGTACTTACGTTCGCCACGCCACGTCCGTTCAGTGTCGATTAGTGACGGATAGTGACGTTTAGTGACGGAAAGTGACGGGTAATTTCCGTTTTACGACCGTCGCGATTGTTCGCCACGCGATCGCTCGTCTCACGCCCTGCCACCAACGCGCGCTCAGCAAACCGAGCGCCCTCCGTAACTCCCTGCGCTGCGCCGCCGGCCGAGCGCGGCCAGCGCACCGCCGACACACGAATTGCGAAATGCCTAGGAATTCTGACGAAAATATTTTCGGATTCCACATTTTGTGTGTGTCACTTTCGGCCATGATTCGCGCGATTCTTGCACACCGCGCAGGCTTCGCAAAATGGGTTGGATCCCCGATTTTCTGAGGATTCTTGCTCGTTCGAGCAATCCCGCGCCATCGCAAAGATGGTTTATCCCGCCCGGCTTTCCAGCAAGATTTTGCGCTCCACCCGTCGATCCCCGTCCTGCCCACCGCCGTGGCCGATTTCATTATTCGGGCGTCGCAACGTTGCTCAAATGCAACACGGCCCGCGTGCGGGCCGCGCGGATGAATCGCAAGAAATGGTTTCCGACAACGTGGTAGGTTGCCGGCCACATTCGACTCCGCGACGTGATTCCACGCGCGACCTTAGTTTGAATGCAACCACGCCACGACTGCGGCAGGCCGGTAGGGAAGACCAGGCCCACACGCAGCGCGGCGATTTATCAGGAGGCTCGGTCATGAGCAGTATTTTCGGTTCCAAGTTTGTGGGTGCTTTGGCGGCGATGGGACTTTATGTCCTGACCGCCACGAACGCCCACGCGTCGTTTACCACGATCAACGCGCCCGCCAAGGGCGAAGTCGGCCAAGGCGCCATCCTCGCCAACGAGTACGGCGGATCGTTCTCCGCCAACGGCGTGAACTTCAGCAACGGCTCCATCACCGCCACGCGCGTGGTGCAGGAAGACGTCCCCGTGCTCGATATCCTGTCGGCCAAAGCGATCGGCTCCTTCGCCGCGTACAGCCAGGGCTTCGGCTACTCGGCCAACGGCTCGGTGACCAACCTGTTCAACGTCACCGGCAAAAAGTTCAACGCCACCGGCTCGGTCGGCGTCGTGGATCTGCCGTCGGAGTACAACTTCGTACGCACCGGCCAGGGCAGCACCGTGTCGAGCGACCGCGCCGATAACGCGGACGGCAAAGACCACCTGGTCACGTACCTCCTCACCGGCAACGGCGTGAAGGCCGACACGTACGTCCTGTTTTGGGAAGACAAGCTCGTGAAACAGGGCAGCGATTTCGACTTCAATGATCTGGCGGTCGAAGTCCGCTTCGGCACCCCAACGGTCGTCCCGCTCCCGACCGCAGCTTGGTCAGGCTTGGCTACCCTCGCGGGTGGAGCGCTCATGACCGGCGTGAAGAAGGCGCGTCGGAAAATGGCGTAAGACTGGTTGCCGGTCTTAATTGTTGCACCCACTGAGGCGGGACGAAGATTTCTTCGTCCCGCCTTTTATGTTTCTTGATCGGGTGCCACAGGTCGCGGTACTCCGAGCCTCGTGCCGTCCCCTTTCGCCACATTTCTGGGCATGAAAAGAGTTGCCAACGATTCTGGGGTTGAATTGGTCTCGCTCATGGATTCCAATAGAGTTGATCCAGGCGTAAAAGTGGATGGGGACTGGCCACATCTGTTTATGGAGCATCCTAAACCGACGAGAGTCCGCTCGCTTCCTATCACACGGCGACGGGATTCTGAAATTGTTGTATCCGCAACTAAATGACGGACTTCTAAGAGGTATCAAATGCCTGATCCAGCGACCAGCGGCGCCGCGACCTTGAAGATAGCGCACGCCGTTAAGGCGGCGAAATGGGCGTGGGACCACCAAGATGTAATCGAGCCAAAGCTGAAGCGGTTTTATCGCGCGACGAAGCGAAAAATCTTCGGACGTGGACCAGGGATCTTAGTCTTGGGTGCAGGGGGAGTGGGAAAGACGACTCTCGGCCGGATACTATCCGGAAAGTATGACTTTTTGCTTGATAGCGATACCGAATACGAACAAAGTGTGGGCGTACAAACGTTTCGTGCCAAAAAGACGCCAGACGTCGAATTGGTGGTTGCTCCTGGCCAAGAAGATCGGCGAGATGCGACATGGCCAAGTTTGCTCGGCAGTATCGCAAACGGCAAGGAACTGGGTATTGTATTGTGCTGCGCGGATGGTCATCACGCGTTATCGAGTACCTACAAATACCACAAACTTTACAAGAGTGAGCCTTCAAGTTTTCTAGATCGGTTCCTTGCTGATCGTCGCCAAGAAGAGGTGCGAATTCTCAAGCAGGTGGCCGCGTCACTGCTACAGAATGCACGGCCGACGTGGTTGCTAACCCTCGTTGGGAAAGAAGATCTGTGGACGGCAAATGAGCAGCAAGTACACGAATTCTATCGCCACGGCCCTTATGGGAAAGCCATCGACGAGCTTATGGTAAAGAAGGGGACTCGCTTGTTTCGTCACGAGCTAGTGTTTGGATCCCTAATTGTCCGTAACTTCACAACTGGCCGGCGAGAGATTCTTAAGAAGAATACCGCAGGGTATGACCACGTTCGCCAAGTGGAGTCGCTGCGGCGTATATTCGAAACGATCGCATCACTAGAGGATTGGAAGGTTCAGTAATGGCACAAGAAACTGAAGCGGAAATGTTCGGACGCGGAGTTTGCAAGCTCTTACAGGAGTATGCACAGAAGCTCGAACAGCGCATGAGCGAGATGCGCGCCGCAAAGCAGGCCGCCCAGATGCGAAAGATTAATTTCGTCGGAAGCACTGAATGGCAAAGTTTGCAGCAGCGTATTGGTTCACTTAGCCAAGCTTTGTTAACCGCGACGCGTGAAGCGTCTCAACTTGCAGAGCAAGGCGATGTGCGTGATCTCACACGATTCGAATTGCGACTGCGACGCGCCGAGGTTGAAGGACTCATTCATGCCAGCGAATTCCTGTTGAACAGCAACGATTGATCTTGCGTCGGGTCAGTCGGGCGTGCGAATCTTATGGCGCAGAATAAGAGTCCGCTAAGCTCTGCAAATACGTCTTGGAGTTCGTCGTTCCTCGATAGTCCCCCTCGTTTTTCTTTTCACTCCTTCTGAAAGTACTCACCTGTGATCTCTTTGTACTCGTCCTGATACTTATTGACGTCAGATTTCGTGCCGGTGACCATGGGATTCGAGCCACTGTCCTCGTACTTATCCACGTACTCGCCCCCGTCGGCGATGTATCCTTTTAGCTCCTCGATTCGCCGTTCCTCTGACGGCGTGTATTTGTCATTGTTGATGAGGTCAAAGTCCTTGCGCAGGCCGTCGATCTCCGCCAAGATTGCGTCTGCGGATTGTGAATCATCCTTAGTGGGTGTCGTTGGACCTTTGATTTCGGTGGCTGCGCGACCAATTTTGGTTGTCCTAGAATTCAGCATCTTTCCGATTCGTTTGCGCCGACGCTTTTCTCGATTTGTTTCTGACTCAGCCATGATTTCTCCAGAAGCGTATTGTATGCCGGATTTGAGTCGGCGGCGAATCGGGTCAGGCGTACCGACTAATCGCTTTTTCAACACTGTTGACGATGCACGCCTACAATCCCTCCATGCCCAAAACCCTTTCCGTCTCCATCCCGCACGATCTCACCGAAGCTGAAGTGAAGGCCCGTCTGGTGAAAGGCCTCGCCGATGCGCGGGCGCAGTATCCCGGGTATCTCAAGAACGCGACCGAGACGTGGGACGGCAATTCGGTGTCGTTTAAAGCAGCGGCGATGGGGCAGACGGTGACTGGCCGGGTGCGGATTGAGGCGAAGGTGGTGAACGTCGAAGTCGACCTGCCGATGCTGCTGGGGATGCTGGCGGGGAAGATCAGGCCGGAGATCGAGGCGCGAGGGCGCAAGCTGCTGGCGTAGTGGACGAGCAGATTTTCAGCCGCAGATCAACACAGATTTACACAGATAAAACGAAGCGTTTTGGACGCGAGACGGGGCGATAGTGGATCCTTTAGGAAGGGTCTGCGTTGGTACGCCTTGGTGCTTGAAGCACACTCTACACGATTGCCTGCGCGTTTTTCGAACCCCTGAATTCATACTGCTTACCACGGCGACGGCACGCGATCGACCTGATCCAAGGCCGATCCTCACCTTTCAACCGCAGCCATTCTAGAAATCGCGGGAGAGACGGGTTTGCAACTGTCATAACCGAGCTCATCAGGATTAATAGAGCATTAACTGCTGAGATTTTTTGAATTTAGACCTTGCAATCGATGCCAAATATGGTTTAATACATTAGATGTTTGTTTCCCTGTCGTTTTCCTAGATGACCGGTATGCGACGCACCCATAAGAATCATCGCGGTTTCACACTCATTGAGTTGCTGGTCGTCCTTGCGATCATCTCGGTGCTGGTGGCGTTGCTCATGCCGTCGATCACGCGGATCCGGGCCGCGGCTAAGACGACCCTGTGCATGAGTAATCAGCGTCAGCTCGGCATGGCACTCTTTTCATACGCGTCAACCAACCGCGGCGTGATAGGGGTGGGCGACTCGGGCAATAACGCCGCAGGGGTAGGTTCTTACCATTGGTGGCCTACGTTTATTGCGGCAGATCCGGGGCTGGCGTACGTCGTCGCAGGGCCTTACCGGGCCGCCGGACCTCCCGCGCCGGGCCAGTACGGCGGCACGGGCGTGCGATGCCCCATGAACGGCAAGTGGATGGGCGGCGGATTCAGCGGGCCCAGTTACGGAATGGTCAACAGCAACACGTCCGGGGCTAAATTTTCCAGTTCGTTTATGCAGCCGTGGGGCGCGAAGTGGAGTTTCAGCGGGTATCGCCTGTCGGTCGTCAAGGCGGCGGGGCGACTGCCACTCGCGACTGACTCCGGGGTCGGCAACGGCTCGGCGATGGCGTATTACAGAGATTGTCCATACCCGGGCTTCTACGTCGATGATCGTCCGGGCGGCACTGGCGGTAATCGCGGCGGCTGTCTCGATCGCGCATGGCTCGCCCACCCGAACAACACCATGAACATCCTGTACTTCGACGGCCACGTCGAGAACAACTCCTGGGGTGAAGTGAAAGCGCTTGGATTTGGCTATTACTTTGATAACGACGGGCAGTTCTATCCGTAGCCGTCACCCCACTCGAATTGGTCGCCCCCGCGCCGTTTGACATGCCCGCCTGCGTGCGTACGATTTCTGTCGGAGAGTAAATCCATGATTCCCAAGGCCATTAACATCTTTTCTATTGCGAGGACGTTTATTCGCGCCTAGGGCTTGTCGTTTATCCAAACATCAACCAACCCTGAGGCGTTTGCCTCGGGGTTTTTTTGTCGGGATAGTTTTATGTCGCATTCGATCGCACAACCTGATCTCTCGCTGCCGGCGGACGTTTCGCCGATCGGGGAATTGCTGCGCCTGGCGCTGCCGACGGTGGCGCAGATGGCGTCTTACACGGTCATGCAGTTCATCGACCGGTGGATGCTGGCCAGCGTGAGCGATCTGCACGCGGCCGCGGCCGGGACGGCGGGGATTACGTTCTTTTGCTTCATCGGCTTCGGGTTCGGACTGCTGTTCGTGGTGAACACGATGGTGAGCCAGAACTTTGGTCGTGGACACTTGCAGGCGACCGGGCCGGCGATGTGGCAGGGCGTTTGGTTCGGCGTGATCTTCGGGGCGGCCATGATCGGGATCATTCCGATCGCGCACCGCGTGTTCGCCGCGATGGGCCATGCGCCGGCGGTGGTGGATCTGGAGTCGTCGTACATCAAGATCGTGGCGCTCACCGGCTGGGCGAAGTTGGCGACGATCGCGACGAGCCAGTTTCTGCTCGGCCTGCAACGGCCGACGGTGGTGTTCGCGGCGACGCTGGCGGGCGTGTTCGTCAACACGGTGCTCAACTGGGTGCTGATCTTTGGGCACTTCGGGTTCGCGCCGATGGGCCTTGTCGGATCCGCCTGGGGACTCAACGGCGGCGTGCTGTGTGAACTGCTGGTGATGGCGGTGTACATCCTGCGGCCGATCTTTATCCGCGCGCACGGCGTGGCGGACTGGCGGATCCATTGGGGCTCGATGCGCACGCTGCTCGCGATCGGCGTGCCGTCGGGCTTTCAACTGATCTGCGACATCACCGCGTGGACGATTTTCATGAACGTGATCCTCGGTTCATTCGGCACCGCGGCGCTGGCGGCCAACAGCTTTGCTTTCACGTACATGCACTTGTGCTTCATGCCGGCGCTGGGTGTGGGCGGTGCGGTGACGGCGCTGGTTGGCAAATACATCGGCATGGGGCGATACGACCTGGCCGAACGACGGGCGCACCTGGGATTCTTCGTCTGCGCCGCCTACATGATGGTGGCCGGCGCGGTGCTCATCTGGTTCCGCTTCAACCTGATCGGCCTGTTCTCGGCCGACCCGGAGGTGCAGAAGATCGGCGCGACGATTTTGGTGTTTGTGGGGCTTTATCAGCTGTTTGACGCGATGTTTCTGATCTACGTGAGCGCCCTGCGCGGCGCGGGCGACACGCTTCTGCCGTCGATTGTGCAGGGGGCGCTGGTGTGGTCGATCGTGGTGGGCGGCGGGTTTTTGATCGTGCGATACGCGCCGCAATACGGCGTGGTGGGGCCTTGGAGCGTTTCCACGGTCTTTGGCGCGATCCTCGGCCTGTTCCTGCTCACGCGGTTCAAACTCGGGCACTGGAAAACGATCCGGCTGGATTTGCCCGATGGCTCGAATGTCGGCGATACTTCGGCTAAATTGACGGCCCTTACGGAACCGTAACATGACTGATGCGACGAAAAAAAGTTACAAAGAGACGCTAAATCTCCCGGACACCGCCTTCGACATGAAGGCGAATCTGGTGCAGAGCGAGCCTCTTCGTTTGAAGAAGTGGCAGGACGCGAAGCTGTATGATCAGCTCATCGCGGCCCGCGCGCAATCGCCGCGCTGGGTGCTGCACGACGGCCCGCCGTTCGCGAACGGCGACATCCACATCGGGCATCTGATCAACAAAACGCTGAAGGACATCATCCTTCGGTTTCGCACCATGCAGGGATTCCAAACGCCGTACGTGCCGGGCTGGGACTGCCATGGATTGCCGATCGAGCACAAGATCCAGCAGGAAGTGAAAAAGGACGGCAAAGATTTCCGCGCGATGAGCGTGCTCGACGTGCGCAAGTTGTGCTTTGCGTCGGCGGAGGAATTTGCCGGCAAACAGAGCGAGCAATTTCAGCGGCTAGGCATCCTCGGCGACTGGGCCAATCCCTATCTCACGATGCGGCCGGAGTACGAGGCGAAAACGCTCGAGGTGTTCGCGAAGTTCGTCGAGGCGGGGCTGGTGTACAAGCAACTCAAGCCGGTGCCGTGGTCGATCGCGAATCAAACCGCGCTGGCGGATGCGGAGCTTGAATACAAGGACGTCGACGATCAGTCGGTTTTCGTGGAGTTCGCGGTGGCGAATCCCGGCGCCTTCAAGGCCGCGTTTGATCTGCGGCTGAACGCGAAGGTGGCGTTCCTCATCTGGACGACGACGCCGTGGACGCTGCCGGCGAATATGGCGATCGCGGTGCACCCGGATGTGGAGTACGCGCTGGTTAAATACAAGCGCAACGAAGACTGGCACGTGAGCGTGCTGGCTGCGGCGCTGGTGGAAAAAGTGCTCGGCAAGCGCGACGGTGTGACCGACGTGGAAGTGGTGAAGACGGTCCCCGGCAAGGAACTGGTCGGCCACGAGTACCTTCACCCGTTCATCGAGCGCACCGGCAAGGTCGTACACGCCGAGTATGTCACCACCACCGACGGCACCGGCCTCGTTCACACCGCGCCCGGCCACGGTGAAGACGACTACCACACTGGCATCAACAACAATATCGAGGTTTACTGCCCCGTGCTGGCCAACGGCCGGTTCGATGCGACCGTGCCGGACTACCTTGTCGGCAAGACGGTGTGGGAAGGCAACCCGATCGTTATCGAAAAGCTGAAAGAGCTGGGCGTGCTGCTGGCGCAGGAGCCGATCCGCCACAGCTACCCACACGACTGGCGCAGCAAAACGCCGACGATCTTCCGCGCGACCGAGCAGTGGTTCGTCGCGATGGACAAGCCGTACACCAACGGCCCGTCGTTGCGCGAGCGGGCCGCCAAGGCGGCAAAGGAAACGATCAAGTTCGTGCCCGAGTGGGGCCAGCACCGCCTACAGGGCATGCTCGAAGGCAGGCCCGATTGGTGCATCTCGCGTCAGCGTGCGTGGGGTCTGCCAATCCCCGTCTTCTACAACGAAGCCGGCGAAGCGCTGCTCACGCCGCAGTCGGTCTACGCCGTTGCAAAACGATTCGCCGAGAAGGGCTCCGATGCCTGGTTCACGGATTCTCCCGCCGAACTGTTAGGCGATCATGATCCCGGCGCGAAATTTCCGAAAGACAAGCTCCGCAAGGAGAAAGACATCTTCGACGTCTGGTTCGAGTCCGGCAGCAGTTGGCACGCCGTGCTGCAGGCGCGGCCCAATCTTGCGTTCCCGGCGGATCTGTATCTCGAAGGCTCCGACCAGCACCGCGGGTGGTTCCAGCTCTCGCTATTGCCGGCGCTCGGCGCGACGGGGCAGCCGCCGTTCAAGGCAGTGCTCACGCATGGGTTCGTGGTGAAGCCGGACGGCACGAAGGTCAGCAAGTCCGACAAGGAATACGTGACGGCCACCACTGAGATAAACAAGCACGGGGCCGACGTGCTTCGGCTTTGGACGAGCAGCGTGGATTACCAGGGCGATATCCCTGCCTCGCCCAAGGCGCTGCAGGAGTTCGGCGACAAGTACCGCAAGATCCGCAATACCGTGCGGTACCTGCTGAGCAATCTGAACGACTTTGATGCCTCCGCGAAGGTGCAGACGATCCCGGCGAGTTCGCTCGACGGCTGGGCGTCGGCCCAGCTCGATGACCTCATTCGCGACGTGACCGATGCGTACGACAAGTACCAACTCCACCGCGTCTTCCGCCTGCTGCACGATTTCTGCGCCGTGCAGATCAGCAGCGTTTACGGCAATGCTATGAAGGACCGGCTGTATTGCGAGGCGCCCGATTCGCCGGTGCGTCGCCGGTCGCAAACGGTGATGTACCGGATGGCCGTCGCGCTCACCAAGCTGATGGCGCCGATCCTTGTTTACACCGCGGATGAAGCGTGGGAGACGCTGCCGTTCAAGCCGGCCGAGGATCGCGATCTGCCGTTCGTGCACCTGGCGCTGCTGCCGAAGATGCCGACGTCGTCGCCGAGCGAGGAACAGGCGCTGGAGTGGAAGCAGCTCATGGAACTGCGCGACAAGGCGCTGCTGCAGCTCGACGGGCTGAAGAAAACCGTCGGCCTGAACAAGGCGGGCGAGTCGGAGATCGTTTACCCGACAAAACTGAAGGCGGCTTTAGAGAAATACGGCGAAGACTTGGCCGATGTCGTCGGCGTAGGATTCTACAGGTTCGACGACGTGGCCGACGTCACCGTCATCGACACGCGCGAGAAGTATCCCGCCTGTGCCCGCAGCTGGAAGCGCCGGCCCGACGTGGGAAGTGACCCGTTGTACCCCGACCTTTCCGCCCGCGATGCCGCGGCCGTCAAAGCTCGAAGCTGAACCCGGGCTTGGCCACTTTAGTGGCAAGCCTTGCACCAAGGAGCACTGATGCTCGTCTTATCCCGGCAGCGTGACCAGTCGATCATGATCGGCGAGAACATCGACGTCACCATCGTCGATATCCGCGGCGACAAGGTGCGCATCGGCATCAGCGCGCCCCGAGATGTCAGCGTCCATCGCAAGGAAGTCTTCGAAGCGATCAAGAAGGAAAACGAGCAGGCCTCGCAGCTCAACCCCGGTGATCTGCCCGGCGTGGCCGAAAACCTGGCGGCAGGGCAGACGGCAGCAACAGGGCATACCACGATGAAAATCGCCGCACCGCCCGTGCGGCTCGCGGTGCTCATCAGCGGCGGCGGCACGACGCTGCAGAACATTATCGACCAGATCCGCAACGGCAAACTGTCGGCCGAGATCGGCGTGGTCATCGCGTCGAAGCAGAACATCGCCGGCGTGTCCCGCGCTCAGATGGCGGGGATCAAAACAGTGATTGTCGACCGTAAGGCGACGCCCGATGTAGGCGAGTTCAGCAAGCAGGTGTTCGCCGCGTGCGACGAAGCCGGCGTTGATCTGGTAGTGCTGGGCGGCTGGCTCTCGCTGCTCAAGCTTCCCGAAAAATACCGCGGCCGG
>Ga0268266_10000478_pt1 | contig 57628 bp, 49 predicted proteins | sample KBSS13metaG_FD_190356 | JGI IMG/M metagenome (GOLD analysis project Ga0268266, IMG submission 190356) | Switchgrass rhizosphere microbial communities from Kellogg Biological Station, Michigan, USA - KBS S1-3 metaG (SPAdes) (version 2) | ecosystem: Host-associated > Plants > Roots > Rhizosphere...
AGGCGATGTGGTGCACGTGGCCGGTGTCCTGGGACCGCGGGGACGGGTCGGGCGCGCGCCCTTCGTTGGTGAAGATCGTGATCAGCCGCCCGTCGCCCGGGTCGAAGTAGAGGTGGCTCTCCTCCGGCCGGTCCAGGTTGGGCTGCTCGAAGATGAACGGCATCCCCAGCACGCCCTCCCAGAAGTCGATCGACGTCTGGCGGTCGGCGCCGGTGAGCGTGATGTGGTGGACGCCCTGCGTCTGCAGCTTGCGCATGTCGGTCAGGGTAAGGCCTGCGCCCGCGCCGCGAGATCGCCGGCTAGGCCGCGGAGCGCGGCAGGAAGAGCCGCTCCCACCCGGGGACGGCCCGGGCGATCGCCGACCAGGTGACATCCGGGTCGACGTCGGGCACGGTGATCAGCGCCCGGTGGCCGCCCTTGATGCGCAGCGCGTGATCCAGTCCGAGCTCGGCCGAGAGCTTCTCCAGCGCCTCTTCGAGCGCGGCCCGGTCCGCGTCGGTCTCGATCGGGAAGGTGTACAGATGCGTCCGCGTTTCCATCAGAGCGTCGCGATCCAACCGGCCGATATGTCCGAGCGAGGCAAGGCGAGCGAGCCTAGCAGCAGACCTACGCTGAATCGGCCCCTCAGCCCGCCCGGGCGATGGCTTCTTCGAGCTGAGCGGCGCTTTCCGGGGTGCCGAGGAGCTCGAGGCCGTCGGTCTTGGGTCCTTCGATCGCGAAGGAGGGGGTCGCGCGGAAGCCGAGCTTGCCCTCCGCCGATTCGGTCGTCTTCGTCGCCTCTTCGCGGACGGCCTTGCTCTTGCGCCGCTTGTTCCAGGTCGCCATGTCCTTGACGCCGGCGGCGCGGGCGACGGCTTCGAGGAAGTCTTCGGTGACGTAGCCGGAATTCTCCTCGCCCTGGTTGCGGTAGAAGGTCTCGATGTAGTTCCAGCCGCGCCCCTGTTCGCCCGCGGCGATCGCCGCGGCGCCGGCGGGGAGGGAGTCGGGGCCGATGATCAGCAGGTTGCGGAAGGTGATGTTCGCCTTGCCCGCGTCGACCGGCCCTTCGACCACCGTCGGGATCTCGGTTTCGGAGAAGTCCTTGCAGACGGGGCACTGGAGGTCGCCGTACTCGACGAGGTGGACCGGGGCGTCGGCCCGGCCGATCGTCAGGCGCTGCTGCGGGGCCTTGGCGAGGAGCGCGTCGACGGCGCGCGCTTCGACGATGTGGGACGGGTCGCCGCCGTTGTCCGAGCCGGATCCGGCGAGGATCACCACGACGACGATCGCGAGCACGGCGAGGAAGCCCGCCCCGGCGGCGAGCTGGAGCGCCCGGCGGCGGCGGTCCGACGCGGCCGCCTCGGACTCGGCCGCGATCCGCTCGGCCCGGCGCTCCTCGCGGTCCTTGCGCGCGCTCATCTCAAACGGCTCCCTGGCCGACGACCCCGTGGTGCGCCGCGGCCTGGCCGAAGTAACAGATCCAGAAGGTCTCGATCGCGTTCTGCGCGCGACAGCCGCCGTTGACCTGGCCGCTCGCGTCGACGGTGCGGACGAGCCGGCCGACCCGCGGGGACTCGGCGAAGGCGCATCCGTATTCGACGCCCTCGCGGATCGTCGTGCAGCTGGGCTGGGTGGCGGTCATCGTCGTCGATCCGGCGGGCAGGCCGTTGGCGGCCGCTTGGTCGGGGCCGATCGGGCCGGCGGCGATGACGATGCCGGGGATCGCGACGGCCGCGACGAGCATGGCGAGGGCCAGGCGCCCGCGGAGCGTCCCGAAATGGAGGCGCCGCGCGGGACGGGCGGCGGGGCGGGGGAGGGGCATCGCGGCGCGCGCGGCCTCCGCGCTCTCGAGGTCCGCGGCCGCGGCGGCGAGCAGGGCGCCGCGCAGGTCGTCGAGGCGGGTGGCACGGTCGGTGGTGAAGTCGGTCATCGGGGATCCTCCTTCGATCCGGAGAGGCGCTTGCGCAGGGCGGCGAGGCCGCGGTGGACGCGGACGCGCGCGGCCGACTCGGTGGTGCCGAGGGCGTCGGCGACCTCGTCGTAGTCCAGCTCGTCGACGACCCGCAGCCGGATCGCGCTGCGCAGCGTGGGGGGCAGGGACTCAAGAAGCTCGTCGGCGCTATCGGCCCAGTCCGGCTCCGGCCCCGCGGTCGCGTCGCCCGGAAGGTCGAGCCGTTCGAGCACCCCGAGCCGTGTCGCCGTCGCCCGCTCCACCGCGCCGCGGCGGATCGACATCAGCAGGACGTTGCGAGCGATCCCGTAGAGCCAGGGCGCGGCGCTGCCGTCGTGCTGGTCCTCGAAGCGCCCGCGCGACACCCAGGCCCGGGAGAGGGTCTCGGCGCAGAGTTCGAGCGCGGTGTCTTCGCTCGACGTGCGACGGGTGAAGTAGTCGAGGAGCCGCCCGGCGTAACGGTCGTAGAGCTCAGCAAACGCATCGAGATCCTCGCGCGACGCCCGCAGCAACTGGGCGTCGTCTCGCGTCTCCGTGGGCACGCTCATACCCGTTCTATTGCAGCGCGCCTCTCCCTTGTTACATCTAAATTTCCCGGGGCTTGCGCCTGCCGTCAGATGGTTAGGGGTATAAAGCGATGGAGAAAGTGCGACGCCGTGGTGGAAGACGCGAGGGAGACGCCACGAACTCCACACTTCCTCCGGCGTTCTTCCACGGTCTGACGACGCGGAGGGCAACCCCCTGTCCTTTGTAACCCTGTGGGCGACAAAGGACAGGGGGTTGGGTCCGGGCCCGACAGAAGCGTCACGGAAGCGTGGAGTTCCGGGCGGAAGCGTGACGAACCCTCGGAGTAGTTCACGAAACCCTCGCAGCTAGGACTGCCGCCACGGCCCGGAGCACGCCCCACCCACCGCTGAATCAATCGTCTAGCGGCGCTCTTCGATCACGGTCTGGAGCACCGCGACCTCGCTGATGTCCGCGAGCTTGGTGGCGGTCAACAGCGTCACCACTCCCGTCCGGGCCTCCTCGGTGATGCGGGCGAGCGCGTCCGCGCGCTCTCCTTCGGAAACCTCCGCTCGGTAGCGCTTGGCGAACTCATCGAAACGCTCCGGGACGTGCCCATACCACTGGCGGAGCGATCCGCCGGCCATCGTCAGGAGTCGGCTCGTCATAGATCCGTGCGACCCGGACCGTGCCCTCAGCGCCCATGGCGGCAAGCTACACCTCGTCCGTGCCCTTCAGGTCGCTCGGACGAGGCGTCCGTCGCTGCCCATCGCGAAGCCTGCCAGGCCGAAGTTCGCGGCCAATAGCTCGGGCACCTCGTCTCGCTCGACCGGGGTGACGGTGATCCCCGCCGCTGTGTCCTCGGTCAGGGCGAGCCCTCCCCAGTCGCTCAGCATGGTGTGCGAGCCGTCCTCGGACTGGATGCCCGCGATCAGGCCGGTCACGAAGGGGGAGTGGGGGTGGGTGGAGGTGAACCAGTTGGCGACCTCGACGTCGACGAGCGGGACCGGCTCGGGGGAGAAGCCGTAGAGGTCTTCCCAGCCTTCCTCCCGCGCCGTCTGCAGCACCAGCTCGACGCCGTCCTCGACCACGCGGAAGCGTCGGCCCAACTGCTCCACCTCGGGCCCGGGCCCGAACGGGATCGGCCGGAAAAGGCTGCCTCTGCCGAAGCCGACGTCGGCGTGCCACGTCGATCCCTCGGCGCGGACCCGCAGGAGGAGGTGGGAACGAGGTCGTGTCGCCTCGGCCGGCGCGCCCACCCGCACCCGCGCGAGGAGCATCTCGACCTCCGCGCCCAGCCCCTCCAGTGCCGCCTTCAGCACCAGGTTCTGCTCGAAGCAGTAGCCGCCGCGCCCCTCCGCGATGAGCTTGCGCTCCAGGTCCTCGATCGCGAGCGACACCGGCACCCCACGGTGCGGATCGAGGTTCTCGAACGGGATCGAGGTGACGTGAGCCAGATGCACCTCCTCGATGCCCGGACGCCCCTCCAGGCCGACGCGCTCCATGTACCGATCGAGGTTGAACACCAAGCCATGAAGCTACCGCCCGCGGTCGGTCAGGCGACCTGCACCGGGTGCCGGACGACCGCCCAGAACAGGTAACCGTTTTTGTTGAAGGGCACGGTTTCCGGTTGCATCAGGCCGGTCTGGTCGGTGGCGCGAGCCCGGAGCTGGTAGGCGCCGGGGGCGGGCGGGGTCCAGTCGAAGCTCCAACGCACCCAGGCCTGGGGGACGTTGGGCGACTTCAGCTTGGCCGGGTGCCAGCCTTCCGGCGTGGGACCGGACGGGCGTCCGTGGGATGGCCGGCCCGTCGGCCCTGGCCCCGTCGGTTCCGCGGCGTAGACGGGACCGGCGGACGTGGATACGGCCTCCGGGTAGATCTCCACCCGCTTGACCGTCCCGCTGCCTGACCACGAGCGGCCATGCAGCCGGATCGTCTTCCCGGCCGGCAGGGCGGCGGGCATCGGCAGCTCGAAGGCGCTCTTTACCGCCTGCTTGGTGAGTGGGGGCGAGTCCGGCGGGTATTCCGGGCCGATCATGCGGTACTGGGTGGTGTTCCAGGGCGAGTAGAGAGGAACGTCCGCGACTTCGATCTGGCCGAGCCACTTGATGCTCGCGACGCCGACCCATCCGGGGACGACCAGGCGGAGCGGCGCGCCGTGGTCCGGCGGCAGGGCTTCGCCGTTCATCCCATAGGCGAGGAGCGCGTCGTCGAGGGCCTTCGCGATCGGGAGCGGACGCCGCACATGCCCTTCGTTGACGCCGTTCGTGATCACTTCGGAGTCGAGCCCCTGCGGCATGACGTCGACGGCCCTCGACTTGATCCCGGCCCGTTCGAGCACCTCGCGCAGCGGGACGCCGTGCCACTGGGCGACCCCGACCGCGCCGAGCTTCCACGCCGAGCCGGGCGCCGGGGTCCGCTGCTGGGAGCCGAAGAAGCTGCGGCCGTTGCCGGCGCACTCCATGAAGGCGGTCCGGGTTTCGGAGGGCATGTCGCGCAGCTCGCGCAGGGTGAAGGAGCGGCCGTTCGGATCCTTCAGCCCGCTGCCGAAGACGTTCAACCGGTACCTCAGTGGGTCGATCGCCTCGGTCGCGGTGTGGTTGCGGACGAAGAACTTCTCGACCGGCGTCAGGTAGCCCTCGTCGGCCATCGCCTGCCACATCATTTCGGCGTTCGTCCCGAGGCGTTCGAACCATTCTTCCGGCAGCTTCTTGACGATCCCCTGGGCCACCGGAAACGCCGGCGCCCGGGTCGTGCGCAGAAGACCGCCACCCGCGAGCATCAAAGAGCCCGCCGCCCCGAGTTTCAGGAGCTGCCGGCGCGAAAGACCGTGCTCGCGTTGGAGCTTCCGCTCGAGCTGCTCGTCGCGAGTGTCGAAGTACTCGGCTTCATCGGTCAGTGCCATGAGCGGTCTCCTTGTCCCGGTGCGTTCCGCCTAACTCTACTAAGAAGATCGACAATGTCCACTTAGTTCCGAGCACCCTCGAGAACAGGACTCGGCTGGCCGCTCTTGAGTCGCGCCTTGACGTGGACCGCTGCGGTGAGACGCTGGCTATTCCGATCCGCAAAGGAGGAGACATGAAATACCAGGTCACCGCGACGCCGGGTCCCCTGCCGCCGAGCCCCCAGCAGTTCGATGCGGCCCTCGACTGGCTCGACGCGAAGCTCGAGGACGACACCTTCGACTGCCTCTACGGCTTCCTCGAGGGCGGCGGCTTCAGCGTCGTCAACGTGAATTCCCACGCCGAGGCGCTCGAGCTGATGGCCGACTATCCGCTCTTCGGGATGGTCGCCTGGGACGTGCGGCCGCTGCTCTCATTCCGGGAGGGCACCGACACGATCCGCGCCAAGCTGGTCGAGGCGCAAGCCATGATGGCCGGCAGCTAGGCACCGCCCAACCACTGACCTGGGAGGAGTGGTCCGCAGAGATCGCCACAAGCGGGGGTCAGTCCGATCCCCGCCCCTCCCGGGAGCCTCGGTACTCTCCCGGCGATGAGGCTCCGATCGGTGCCGCCGGAGCGCCGGCTCGCGCTGCTGGTCGCCGCCTGCTTCTTCATGGAGATGCTTGACGGGACCATCGTGACGACCGCGGCGCCGTCGATCGGCCGCTCGCTGGACGTCCCGTCGACCTCGATCAGCCTCGTCATCACCGCCTACCTGGTGACGCTCGCTGTGTTGATCCCGGCGAGCGGTTGGGTCGCGGCGCGCTACGGGGCCAGGCCGGTCTTCCTCGCCGCGATCGTCGTGTTCACCGCGGCCTCGATCGGCTGCGCGTCCGCCGGCAGCCTCCCGGTGCTGGTCGCGATGCGGATCGTGCAGGGGATCGGCGGGGCGCTGATGGTGCCGGTCGGGCGCCAGGTGGTGCTGGCGGACACCCCCAAGGAGGACCTGATGCGGGTGATCTCCTTCCTGGTCTGGCCCGCCCTGGTGGCGCCGGTCTTCGCCCCGTTGCTGGGCGGTGTGATCACCGACTACGCCAGCTGGCATTGGATCTTCCTCGTCAACGTCCCGTTCGGCGCGCTCGCCTTCGTTGCCGCCCTGCGGCTCCTTCCCTCCACGCCCCCGGCCGGCGCCCCGCCGCTCGACCGTCGGGGCGTCCTTCTCACCTTTCTCGGGCTCGGCGGGATCACCTATGCCGCCGACCTCCTCGCTCAGCCCGCGCCCCGCTGGGCGCTCGCCACCACGCTCGTCGTGGTGGCGGTCCTCCTGCTTTTCGCGGCCGTCCGCCACCTCCTCGGCACGGCTGCTCCGCTGATCAACCTCCGCACCCTCGAGGTCCGCACCTTCCGGGCCTCGATCGGCGGCAGCGCGATCTTCTGGCTCGTCGTCGGCGCCGTCCCCTTCGTCCTGCCGCTCCTGTTCCAGGAAGTCTTCGGCTGGAGCGCGGTCAAGTCCGGGGCGGTCGTCGTCCTGCTCTTCGTCGGCAACATCGCGGCGAAGCCCACGACCACCTTCCTCTACGGCCGCTTCGGCTTCCGCGCCATGCTGGTCACCGCGACCTCCGGGCTGGCGGTCTCGCTGATCTTGCTCGCCTTCGTCGACGCCGGCACCTGGCTGGCCGTAACCGGCCTGCTCGTCCTTCTTGGAGGCGCCGCGCGCTCGGTCGGCCTCACGGGCTATACGACGCTCGCCTTCAGCGATGTCCCCGAGCACCAGATGCCGGACGCCAACATCCTTCAGGTCACGACCCAGCAGCTCTGCTCGGGCCTCGGCGCCGCCGCCGGCGCGGTCGCTCTGCGCCTCGGCCACACGTTCGACTCAGACCTCGACGGCTCCTTCTTCATCGCCTTCCTCCTTCTCGCCGGCGTCTGCCTGACCGCGACGATCGCGGCAACCCGCCTCGACCGCTCGGCCGGCGACGTCCTGCGAACCCGCCACCAGCCGGCCACCGATGCGCGCGGTGCCGGGAGCTCGGGCTAGCCGGCGTTTGCGGGGGCGCCGGCCTCACCGAGCACGGCGTGCAACCGCGCCCGGTTGTCGACGCCGAGCTTGGCGAACACCTTGCCGAGGTGGTAGCCGACGGTCCGGTGGCTGATGTACAGCTCTTCGCCGATCTGTCGGTTCGAGTAGCCCGCCGCGGCGAGCCGGGCGATCTGGGACTCGCGCTCGGTCAGGTCGTCTCGTGCCTCGGGGGTGCGTCGGCGGACTCGCTCTCCCGTCGCGGCGAGCTCCCGGCCCGCTCGGTTGGTGAAGCCGGAGAGACCGATCGCCTCCAGCATCTCGTGCGAGGTCCGTAGCTCCTCCCGCGCCCGGCTGCGCAGACCCTCGCGTCGCAGCCATTCGCCGTAGAGGAGATGGGCGCGAGCCAGGTCGACGCGCGCGGGCGTCCGTTCGAGGCGCTCGATCGCCTCCGTATACAGGGCCTCGGCGGAGTGGCCGGCGCTGAGGAGGGCCCGTGAGCGGGCCTCGACACCGGCCGCCCAATCGGTGCCGGCGGCCCGGGCGGCGGCCGAGAGCAGCTTGAGCGCCTCGGTCGCCTGCTCGAGCTCCTCACCGCGGACCGCCGCCTCGATCAGCTCGGGCATCCAGAGGAGCGGCTGCCAGTCGGGGTGCTCCCTCGCGAGCCGCGCGGCGCCGAGCGCGTCGTCATAGCGGCCGAAGCCGTTGCCGAGGAAGGCGCTCTCCCAATGCAGGAACGCGACCCCGAGGCCTTCGCCACGCCCCCGGGCCGCCTCGATCCCCGCGTTCAGGAGATCCATCGCGTCCCGCTCCCGGGCGCGGCGAGCCGCGAGCGCGATCGCCGCGTAGCGCGGCATGCGGGAGCCGGTCAGCTCCGCCACGGCCTCGATCTCCTCCACCAGCGAGGAGGCGCCCGCCATCTCGGCCGTCTGCAGGAGCAGCACGGCACGCGAATTCAGGGCGATCTCCAGCATCGCGAGGTCGCCGACCTTGCCGATGACCTCGACCTGGTGCGCGGAGAGGTCATCCCAGGCCTCGTGGTCCCAGAGGGCGATCGCGGAATAGACCCCGAGCGAGAGCCAGCGCGCGGCGCTGCCGTCGCGCGAGAGCGAGCCGTCGGCGCAGTGGCGGTCGATCGCCGGGCGGTAGTCGGCGAGGGCCTCGCGCACCGGACGTGCCTCGCCGGCGAAGCCCGCGCGGAACAGTCGGGTCGCACCGTCGAGCAGCAACCTGCGCGGATCCCCATGGGAGGAAGAGGGCAGCCCGGCGGCGACCTCCGCCGCGGTGGCGATCGCTGCGACGTCGACGTCGTCGTCCAGGCCACCCGCGATCACCGCGATGCCGAACGCTTCCATGTAGGTCTGGATGGCGAGGTCCGCGTCGATCGGCTCCAATCGCTTCGCGACGGCGAGCAGGCGGTGGGCGTCGTCGGCGTCGTGGCCGGTGGCGTAGTCGAGTTGGATCTTCACCAGGTCGAGGCGCGCCCGGGAGTCCTCATCCAGCGGGGCGCTGGACGCGGTCGACCAGAGCGCGAGCGCCTCGTCGGTCGATCCGACCATCAGGTTGAGGTGGGCGGACGCGAGCGCTCGCTCGGCCCGACGGACCGGGTCGGGAGTGAGCACCGCGGCCTTGCTCAGGAAGGCCGCGGAGGCCGCCATGCCTCCTCGTCCTTGCGCGCGCTCGGCGGAGTGCGCCAGCTCGGCGGCGACCTCCTCGTCGTGGCCGAGGGTGCCGTGGGCGCGGTGCCAGGCGTGGCGATCGGGGTCGACCGCGGGGTCGGTGGCGCTCGCGAGCGCTCGATGCACCCGCCGGCGCTCCGTCGGCTCGGCCGACCGGTAGATCGCCGAGCGCACCTCGGGGTGGCGGAAGGTCACGCGCTCGCCGATGCCGAGGAGGTCGGCGGCCTCCGCCGGCGCGGCGGCCTCCGGGTGGATTCCGAGCAGGGCCGCGGCGCGCCAGAGGGGGGCCGGGTCGCCGGTGGGCTCGGCGGCGGCGACCAGCAGCAGCAGCCTCGTGTCCGCGGGGAGGGCCTCGGCGCGGCGGCTGAAGCCTTCGTCGAGGAGGCTCAGGATCCGCGTCGATCGCGAATTCTCGATGCCGAGGCCGCCGGCGAGCTCGGCCGCGGTGAATGCCCGCGGCAGTTCCAGGAGGGCGAGTGGGTTGCCGTGGGCCTCCTCGATGAAGCGCTCTCGCACCTGCTCGTCGAGCGGGGCGGGCAGGCGCGATGCCAGCAGCGTTCGCGAATCCTCGGGGGAGAGGCCCTCGACGAGCAGCTCGGGCAGACCGCGTAGCTGCTCGATCGGCTCCCGGACGGCGAAGACGAGGGCGACCGCGTCGGCGTCGAGCCGGTGCGCGGCGAAGGCGAGGGTCTGCGCGGAGGTGCGGTCGAGCCACTGCGCGTCGTCGATCAGGCAGACCAGAGGGCGCTCCGCGGCGGCGGACGACAACCGGTTGAGGACGCCGAGCCCGACGAGGAACGGATCGGGAGGCTGCTCGGCGTCGCTGAGGCCGAACGCGACCTTGACCGCCGCGCCCTGGGGACCGGGGAGTTCGTCGATGCTGCCTTCGAGCATCTCCGCACACATCCGATGCACGGCCGCGAAGGCGAGCTCTCCCTCGGACTCGACCCCGCCGGCTCGCAGCACCGTGGCGCCCTCGGCGCGGGTGGCGAACGCGTCGAGCAGGGCCGTCTTGCCGACCCCGGCCTCGCCCCGGATCACCAGCGCGCCTCCGCGGCCGTCGCGAACGCGGTCGATCAGCTCGTCGATCGCCGCCAACTCCGTCTCCCTGCCGAGGAGCGTCGGCGCCGTGCGCATATCCGTCACACGGTGAGGTTAGCGGCGGCCGACTGGTCGATTGACAGACGCGAAGGGAGGGGGAGGGCGCCTAGCTTCGGGCGTTGCCAACTCGGCCCCCCCAAACATGAAAGAGAATCGATGAAACGCATCTATCCCTATGCGGCAGGGCTCGCCGCGATCGTCGCGCTGCTGGCGCTTCCGGTCGGGTCAGCCTCCGCCGGAGGCCATCACGCCTCGTCCGCCAAGCCCACCGTTGTCCTGGTCCACGGCGCCTGGGCCGACGGCTCGAGCTGGGACGGAGTCGTCCGGGACCTGCAGAAGCAGGGCTACACCGTCGACGTCCCGCCGAACCCGCTTCGCGGCCTGAAGTCGGACTCGGAATACCTGAGCGACTACCTGACGACGGTCAAAGGCCCGATCGTCCTTGCCGGCCACTCCTACGGCGGCTCGGTCATCACCGACGCGGCGACCGGTAACAAGCAGGTCAAGGCGCTCGTCTACGTCGACGCGTTCATCCCCGACAAGGGTGAGAGCGTGAACGACCTCCTGACTCCAAAAAACCCGGAAGAAGCCGGCCCCAGCCCGGAAGAACTGTTCAACTTCGTGCCCTTCCCCGGCGCGCCCAAGGGCGACGCGGACCTGTACCTGAAGCCCGAAGTGCTCCCGGTCGCGTTCGCCAACGGCCTCCCGGCAAGTGAGGCGGCCGTCCTCGCCGCGACCCAGCGTCCGATCGCCGCCAACGCTCTGGCCGAAAAGTCCGGGGCGCCTGCCTGGAAGACGATCCCGTCCTGGGACGTCATCGGCACCGAAGACCACATCATCCCGCCGCCGCTGCAGGAATTCATGGCGAAGCGCGCGGGCTCTCACGTCACCGATGTGAAGTCGGGGCACCTGTCGCTGATCACCCACCCCAAGGTCGTGGCGGGCGTGATCGCCACCGCCGCCAAGCAGGTCCACTAGCTCTGGCTCGTCGCGGCCGGCCACCTCGCGTGGCCGGCCGGCGATCGGCCGGCGACCCGTCATCTTCAACCGAAGGAAGAAACATGGCTTCTGACTCCACGGCCGCTTTCGCGTCGGCCGACCTCCAAGAAATCCAAGCCGCCAACGGCATCACCTACGCGTTTCGTCGCGTCGGGTCACCGTCGCCTGACGGCATCCCGCTCGTCCTGCTGCAGCACTTCCGCGGCAACATCGACAACTGGGACCCGGCCCTGGTCGACGGCCTCGCGGCCGAGCGCGACGTGATCGCCTTCGACAACGCCGGCGTCGGCGGCACCACCGGCACGACGCCGGACACCGCCGAGCAGATGGCCGAGGACGCCGTCGCCTTCCTCGATGCGCTCGGGCTAGGAGAGGTCGACCTCTTCGGCTTCTCCCTCGGCGGCTTCGTCGCCCAGGCGATCGCGCTCGCCCATCCGGCCCGGGTGCGCAAGCTGGTCCTCGCGAGCACCGGCCCGAAGGGCGCACCCGGCATGGAGTCCTGGCCCGACGATGTCGTCGCCGCCCTGGTCACGCCTGACGCTCCCGGCCCGGAACAGGTCATGCAGGTCTTCTATTCGGATACTCCGGGCAGCCAGGAGGCCGGTGGCGCCTCCCTGGGCCGCATCTTCACCCGCCAGGAGGGCCGCGACGCCGAAGTCTCACCGGAAGCGCGCAAGACCCAGTACTACGACGCCGTCCTCTCCTGGGGAACACGCGACTGGGACGCGGTCGCAAAGCTCACCACCATCACCCAGCCCACCCTGATCTTCCAGGGCGACAACGACGCCATGATCGCCACCCGGGCCAGCCACACCCTCGCCGGCCTGATCCCCGACGCCCGCATCGTCATCTACCCGGACGCGTCCCACGGAGCGATCTTCCAGTACGCCCCCGAGACGGTCGCCCAGACCCTGGAGTTCCTGAGCGAGTGAGACGGCCAGGCGGTGAACCAGAAGGGCGTCTTCGGGGTTCCAAGCTTCTGCTCACCGCCGCCACCGGGCTGGTCGGCTCGTGGCTCCTGCCCTGGCTCCTTGGTGACGGGCACCTCGAGATGATCCCGAGGATGGCGCCGCGCCTCGGCCTGCACCCCGCGCACACCTACTCGGTCGCCCATCACCGCGACGTGATGACCGCGGTCGCGATCGCGCTGGACGGCTTCCGCCCGACGGTCCCGACCATCTACGCCGCCGCCCACGAGGGGATCCTCTAGGAGGGCCCCCTCGCACTCTCCGCTCCGGCGCTGAAGTCGGCGGCTCCGCTTGCCGATACATACGCGCGGTTTCCAGCCGGCGAGCTGGGCGCTAGTGCCAATCGTGATCACGGAGGAACCATCGGCAATGACTCGTCTAGGAATTGGATGGCCTCTGCGCCTCGCCACGGCGCTGATCGCCGTCGTCTCCCTGATGGGGGCCCTCGCGCCGAGCGGAGCACAAGCACAGGAAGCGCCCGTCGGCTGCGGCTATGGGACGAGCGGCCCCTACGCGCCGAACCTCTGCTGGTTCGACATGAGCGGCTACAACGACGCCAAAGCGCGCGGCGAAGGACAGCAGATGTCGATCACGCTGCCGGGCGGCTTCGTCGCCAAATTCACCCTCACGTCGCGGCAGGTGCCAGGCGCCAACTGGCGCGGGGTCGAATCGCGGGGCGCGCCGCTCGAAGGGCGCTTTGCCTTCGGCTCGGCGGGTTACGTAGGCATCTCCGGCAAGCCGATCCTCTACAGCCAGGGCGGGACCGCCCCGAACGGCGTCGAACTGAAACTGAGCAACATCAGCGTCGTCGACTCCGGCGGCCGTCCGGTCACCGGCTACAAACTCGTGGTCGCCGACGCCGAGAACAACATCGCCGGCGAGAATTTCACCTGGACCTCCGACAAAGCGTTGAGCCTGCTCGGGGTGTTGAACTCCTCCTCGAAAAACGGCTGCCACAACGGGATGAGTGGACTCGGCACGACGAGCGTCACCTGCACCGGCCAGGGCGGCGAGTCCTCCCCCGGGAACCCGCGTTACGACAGCGTGGTCGTCGGCGCCGACACCCCTTCGCGGATCGCCCTCTCGATGACGACCTTCGCCCGCTCGGGCGTCGCCTTCGCGATCATGACCTCGAAAGTCAAGGTCACCAAGCAGGTCGTCGGACGGGTGAAAGCCTCCGACTCATTCGACGTGAAGGCGATCTCGCCGGAAGGCTCGACCCTCGCCACGGCGAGCACGGGCGCCGCGAACACCGCGACCACCGGCGAACTGACGGTGCTGCCGCTGAGCGGCGGCGCGTCCTACACGGTGGCGGAGGAACCAACCGCGGCGTCCGGCACCCGGCAGTCGGACTACTCGCGCTCCTGGTCCTGCACCAACAACGGCGTCGCCGAACCCTCGCTGCCCTCCGGCAGCGGCTCCTCGGTCGCGGTCTCGCCGCAGGCCGGGGACTTCATCGCCTGCACGGTGACCAACACCCAGCAGTCGGCCGACCTCTCGGTGCATAAGAGCGTCAGTGCCGAAGCCGCCGCCCCAGGGGCCACGGTCACCTACACGATGCAGGTCGAAAACCACGGTCCGAGCGGGGCCGACTCGACCGTGCTGAAAGACACTCTGCCCGCGGGGGTCAGCTACGTCTCCGACAATTCGGGCTGCAACACCGCGGCATTGCCGGTGGTCGAATGCGCCCTCGGCACCCTCTTGAACGGGGAATCGCGGACGGTCCAGATCGTCGCCCATCTCGAACCCTCCTCGGCCGGGAGCCTGCAGACCAACGTCGCCAGAGTCAGCGCGCTACAGCCGGATTCGAACCCGGCCAACAACGAATCCTCGGCCGGGACGGCCGTCGAACCGTTCGCCGATCTCGCGATCACGAAGACGGTCAGCCCGAAAGTGGTCGGCACGATCGGCCAGCACATCACCTACACCCTCTTCGCCGAAAACAAGGGCCAGAACGAATCGGCCGCGACCACGGTGACCGACACCCTGCCGGCGGGGCTCAACTACGTCTCCGACGACGCTGGCTGCGACACGAGCGCGCTACCGACGATCACCTGCGACATCGGTGCGCTGGCGAAAGGCGCCACCGCGACGATCCAGGTCGTCGGCGAAGTCGACGGCACGATCACGGGGAAAGTCATCCGCAACACGGCCACGGTCGCGGGTCCGTTGTTCGACCCGGACGGGGCCAACAACGAAGGGTCCGCACCGCTGGAAGTGGAACCGCTCTCCGACCTCGCGGTCGAAAAGGTCGCCACGGTAAGCACGGCGAAACCCGGTGACGACGTCACCTACCTGATCAAAGCCGAAAACAAGGGCCCGACGACCGACCCCTTCGCCCAGGTCACCGACACCCTGCCCGCGGGCCTGCAATACGTCTCCGACAACGACGGCTGTGACACCTCCGCGCTGCCGACGATCACCTGTGAAGCCGGGACGCTGGCGAAAGGCCAGTCCCTCGTCATCACGCTCGTCGCCAAAGTGCTCGCGGCCGGGGGGACGATCTCGAACACCGCCCAGGTGAGCGGGATGAATCCGGATCCAGAAGCGGCCAATGACACCTCGACCGCGAGCCTCACGGTCGAACCGGTCTCCGATCTGGCGATCACCAAGACGGCCTCGGCCGCGACCGTCAAACCAGGCGAAACGGTCACCTACACGCTGGGAGTCGAAAACAAAGGCGCGAGTGAATCGCCGTCGATCACCGTGACCGACACGCTCCCGGCGTCGCTTGATTACGTCTCCGACGACGGCGGCTGCACGGTCTCCGCCGGTCACGAAATCACCTGCGAATCCGGGCCGCTCGCGAGCGGGGCGACGAGGACGATCCACGTCCTGACCGCCGTCGCCGCGTCGGCGACCGGGACGATCGCGAACACGGCCGGGGTGTCCGGTCCGAACTTCGACCCCGATCATTCGAATGACCAGGAGACCGCCACCACCGCGGTCGAACAGTTCGCGAACCTGGGGATCTCGAAGACCGTCTCGGCGGCGACCGCGAAACCGGGCGAAACGATCACCTACACGCTGGCCGCCGAAAACGAGGGGCCGAGCACCTCGAGCCCGACGACCGTGACCGACGCGCTGCCCGCCGGGCTCGAATACGTCTCCGACGACGGCGGGTGCAACGTCGCCTCGGCGCCGACGATCACCTGCGCCCTCGGCTCCCTCGCCAACGGCGAAGGGAAGACCATCCACATCGTCGCGCGGGTCACGGCGTCGACGGGGTCGGTGATCAACACCGCGCACGTCAAAGGCTCCCTGCCCGATCCGGATGCGAGCAACGACTCGGCGTCGGCGACCACCGCGATCGAAGAAGTCTCCCACCTGGTTCTCCACAAGCGCGCCGGAGTCGCGGGCGTGAAAGCGGGCGAACGGCTCGACTACACGATCGAAGTCGAGAACCAGGGGCCGAGTGCCTCCGCCGCCGACACCGTCACCGACGAACTCCCGGCCGGTCTCATCTATGTGTCCGACAACGGCGGCTGCGACACCAGCGTCCTGCCGACGATCTCCTGCGAACTCGGCCCGCTCACCGTGGGCTCGACGGCGAGTGTCGAAATCGTCACCGAAGTCGAACCGGGGGCGACCGGCGTGATCCAGAACACCGCCCGCGTCGTCGGGTCCAATCCGGACCCCGAACCGACCGACGACAAAGAAACGGCGACGACGCCGATCGTCCCGTTCGCCGCCGACCTCGCGCTCACGAAGAGCGCTTCGACCGACGGTCCGGTGGGCGTCGGTGACGCGATCACCTACACGCTGACCGCGACCGACAACGGTCCCGATCCATCTCCGGAAACCGTCGTCACCGACGACCTGCCCGCCGGGCTGACCTACGTCTCCGACGACGGGGGCTGCCAGGCATCGGCGCTGCCGCAGCTCCGATGCGATCTCGGGACGCTCGCCGACGGAGAAGTAAAAAGCTTCCACGTCGTCACCCGGGTGGGCGCGACCGGCGGCGCGGCGATCGTGAACACCGCGACCGTCGCCGGGGCCTACTCCGACCCCGTGCCGGCCGACAACGCCGATGACGCGCAGACGACCGTCGCCGGCCCGCCGGCGGCCGCGCCGCCATCGTCGACCCCACCGACCGAGGTGTCGCCGACGACGCCCCCGACCACGGTGCCACCGAAACACCCCAAGAAGCCGAAACATGAAGCGCACCACAGGCCCGCCAAGCCGAACCTCGTCCTGCGCAAGACGGCGAGCACGAGCTTCGCCCGCCCCAGCGCCGTCGTCGGCTACAAGATCAGCGTCTGGAACAAAGGGAACGCCGACGCGCGTGGGGTCAAGGTCTGCGACGAACCCCCCGCCGGGCTGACCATCCTGCGCAGCGAACCGGCCGTGACCGGCAAGAACGGGACCTGCTGGAGCCAGAAGGTCCTCGCCGCCGGCGCCAAGCGGGTCTTCCGCGTCACCGCCCAGATCGCGACCACCCTGCGCGGCACCCTCGAGCGAAACGTCGCGACCGTGAGCGCCGCGAACGTGAAGGGGGTGCGGACCGCGAGCGCCGGCGTGCGGGTGAAGCCCCTGCCGAACGGGGCCTGCGGATCCGCGCTCGCCCTGCCGTCAGGCGCCTCGACGAGGTTCGATGTTCCCGGGATAGCGCTTCGCTGCTGACACGCAGAGTCCAGGGACCGCAATACGGGGCAGTCAGGACTCGAACCTGGAATCGCCGGTTTTGGAGACCGGGGACTGGTGAGGCAATGGCGCTTCAGCATGCCAAATAGGCGCTGGAGTTGCGCCAAGGGAACGTCAAAGGGAACGAAAGGACGGTGAAATCTTGAGGCATTTCCAGTCAGAAACGGAGGGTGCAGTTCGGGTGCTCACGACTGTGCCCTCTAGCACCTGGGTCGGGGCGCTCTCGGAAAATTGAACCGCCGACCTCCCGGGTGCATACGGGCGCTCGGTCCATGCTCTCGGGATCAGAATCCGCATTCCAGAGCGACGTAACGGCCGGTTTCTATTGGAGACGCGCGGCGGATGTACGTCGGAAGTGCAGGGATATGCGGTGACTCGGGCACTGGCCGCGGCGAGTGCGTAATTGGTCGGGCTCTTCGGTTTGAATTGCGAGTCAGCGAATTTTGCGGTGATGCGGTTGCTTCTTCGGTCGGCAGGACCTCCGATACCGCTGGGCAGCCGCCACCCTCACAGCAGGATTCGACCTTCTGGCGGCAGTCCTGACACCACCATGCCGAGCGCATCCAGAAGAGGCGATGGGGAGGCCGGTCATCCCGCACAGCATTGGTCGATGATTGCGGGTAGATCGGCGGCGCTGGGGCTGCTTGTCGCCGCGACCGATTGAGCCGAGATTCATCCGCTTAGCTCTGGGTTCCGCTTGGATGCGGGATATGGTTCCCGTCAGTCGCCGCGTCTCGTGCGGTAGAGGATGAACAAGCAAACCACTGTCGAGGTCTTCCTCGGCAAGCCAATCGATGTTTTGAGCGAGCGCCAGTTCTTGGCTCGCCTCCAACGAGACCTCCAGGCGCTCGGCGTCTCGGCCCGGGTTCTCGCCAATCTTCAGATAGGGCGGAACGGAGACCGGCAGGTCGACTTCGTCGTGATCACCGAGCAGCGCACGACGGTGGTCGAGGTGAAAACCCTCCCCGGGCCGATCCTGAGTGGGCCTCGCAACGGCCCTTGGAAGGTCCGAGTGGGCGGCGGAGCGGTGGAGGACCGCCGCAACCCGCTGACGCAGGCGCTCGGCGCCTCCCAGTACTTCAGCGACGAGCTGCACTATTTCGCGGACGGTATCGACGTTCCGGGACCAACCGGCCGAAAGTTCTGGGCGGACCTCGATGCCGTCGCCTGCGTATTCCCCAACCTGCCCGAAGGCTCGATATGGGATCTGCGCAAGCACGTCGAGTTGATCGGATACGACGACTTGCTGGCGCGGTTGCAGGAACCTGGGCCGTCTGTGCGCTGGTCGCGTTCGGACTGGGATCGCTTCGTGAGGCACCTGAATCTGTATCGGGCCGAGGAAGATGCGGCCGAGAACCTGGTCCGCCGAGCTGGCGCCGCCGCTATCGATTCGTACGTCGGTCTGTTCAGGGAAGCGCACGAGGACGGTACCCCCCTCGCTGAAACGACTGTGCTGTCGGACGGCATCCGGATAAACCGCCCGGACGTGATGGGGGCGATCGCCGCGGGGGAGACTGTGCTCCTGCACGGCGTCTCGGGTACGGGGAAGACGCTTTGGGCTCGGAGCATCGCCGTCGAGTTGGCCGTGGCGGGATATCCCCCCATTTGGATCGAGGCCGATATGTGTGAGAGCTCGTTCCTCACGGCGTGCGCACGTGCCGTGGCGCCCTACACGACGCTGAGCGTCAACGAACTGCTCAAGGCCGCCGACGCCGATGGCCGGGCGGTGGTCTTCGTCGTAGACGATTTGAGCAAGGTCCCAGCAGAAGGTCTACGGCGATTGGTCGACGGACTTCGCACCGCCCGGGTTCGTGCCTCCGGGCGAGGCCTGCTGATCACCGACCAGCACACCGATCCCGCGTCACGATTTGGTCAACTCACGGCTATCGAGGTCCCGTTGCCGGACGACGATGATCGCGTCGCCGTTCTGACGGCATACGGCCACGGCGAGCTCGTCGAGCGCTGTGAAGCATTTCTCACGCCGCTGGAGTTGTCGATGGCCGCCGGATGCGCTGATGATCTAGGACCCGAACTCAGCCACGCAGATCTGTTTGACACCTACGTCGACAAGCTGGTCGGAGGCGATCCTGTGACCAGAGGGGCGCTGCGTTCGATCGCCGCATTCATGGTGTCGGAACTGAGGCCGTTCCTCCTCCGAGGTGACGTTGCGCGCTTGCTCCGTCGCGCGCACGGCACCTCTGACGAGCAGCTTCGCAAAGTGTTCGACTGTCGTCTTCTGGTCGCTGCGCGAGGACGGCTTTCGTTCAGCCACGAACAGTTCGAACGCTTTCTCGCTGCCGAAGCGATGATCGTGGACGAGGTCGATCCGGTGGTCCTGAGCCACCGGCTCAACACTCCGAGTGCTGCGGGCCTGAACGCCCACGTGATCGGCCTGGAGCGCGACCGCGGGCGGCTGGAGACCCTCTTGTCACTTTGCGAGGAACCGGACATCTTGGTTGCTGCCGCAAACGGTTCACTTGGATCGCTGGCCGCGGAGGTCGCAAGCGTCGTTATTGCCGACGCCATCAGCACCGCCCGCCTCCGGACGATGGAGCCAGGCATCCAGTTGCGAGTCGGGGCGGGCGCCTTGAGCGGATGCGAGTGGGAGGTTCCGATCCCGTTGGGCCAACCCCAGACCGCCCAGCTCTCGGCGGTCGGTCGGCTGCTCGCCGAAGGCACCTGGGTCGATGGGGTGGACGCACTGCTGCGAGATACCGACGAGCTTTGTGTCCGGGCGGCGAAGGAGGCCGATCCCGAGCGAGCGGATGATTTGCTGGAGCACGTCTTTGCGGCGAGCTACGCACTCGCGTTCTCGGGGCGGCTTCCGGTCACCCCTCTGGCCGAAGCAGCCACCAATCATTTCCGCCTTGGACACGACGACCCAGATCATGTCGAGGCGGTCATCGGCAGGCTGTTGCCCGACGGCCTCGAGCCTAGCCGTGGAGCACTCTGGATCGCAGCGCACCTGATCCGGTTCTCCGACCTCCCTATGCGGCTAGACGTCATCAAGAGATGCCTCGGGGACTCCGCCTACCACCTGCGGCTGATCGGACTACAGCTCGCCGAGGATCGGTCTTGGCACCTCACCGACGAGGAAAGGCAGGCGGTCATCGAGGAGATAGAGGCCCTGCCGTCGGACAACATCTTCTTGAACACGGCTCAGTTGGAGGCGCTGAGTGCCCTCGATGGTGTGCAGCCGGCCAAGACCGAGGCGGACATAGCCGCAGAGATTGAGGAGACGCTGTCTATGAAGGGTGATCCCCTCGGGATCAAACGGGCGTACGGCATCATCAGCAGCCAGTTCGAGAGTGAGTTCGTCGGCCCTTATTACGAGGTCGTCTCGACTCTGTCGCCTGAAAAGCGCCTCCAGCTTCTGGCGATGGCACTCGAGGGCTGCAACTACGACTGGCTGGTCGACGGCTTCATCCTCGGCGAGATCGAGGACCTGACAGTCCCCGAGATAAGGGAAGCAGTGAGGGGCTACGTCACTCGCTTCAGCCCTGATCGCCCCATGAACTACCAGTGGGCGATGCAGGCACTTATCCGGGCGATCACGCTCCTGGCCCGCGCCGACGAGCCGGTGCCCGGATCGGCGGCGGGGGAGCGAGACCCTGCTTGGCAGGCCGCCTTGGAGCTGATTCGTGCCGCAGCCAGCGACGACGAGAAACTGCTCGACCGTGAGTGGGAGGTCTTTGTCACCGAACATCCTGACGCTGTCGCAAGCTTTGTCGGCAAGCTGAAGGGCGTCAGGCGGACGGGTGAGGAAGGTTGGGTCTTGAAGCACCTCGAAGAGGCGATGCCAACCTCTGCCTCCAATGCTCTTGTCATCGCCTTGGAACATCCGGATCGGATTCACTCCATCGGAGGAACTGACTACCTCGATCTTCGCGCGGACCTAGTCGAGAAGTTGGCGGACGTCGGCGACCTCCGAGCGGCAGAGGTGCTGCGACGTTACGCCGACGACCCAGCAATTGGGCGGTCGGCTACCGAGGCGGTACGAGCGATCGAGATGCGTCTTTCCTCCTAGTCGGCGGGGTGTCGCTTCCTCCGGCTCCTGGCTTCGATCGCGAGGGGTCGCTACCTTTGGCCGTGGTGGGGGAGCTGAAGGACTTCGCGCAAAATCGGCGTAGCGGACCTCCTAGCGTCGATCCGTGAGCGAGCACCGGGAACCGAAAAGGCGCGCCGCGTCCACCTTCAGTACCGGTGGTGGCGGCATCCGCTACGAGCACCTTGTCGGGGGGTGGCTTGCCGCTGCCCTGCTGGCTGGCGTGATGCCCCTCGGCCGAGACTTCGGGGTTCTTTCCGAGATCCGCCTCCAGGGAGAGGCATCGGGGTGGATCCTCGATGACCTCGTTGTGAGTGGCGAGGGGGCTACCAAGGCGCGCTGGTCGGCATCGGTGAAAAGCCACAACATGCTGAGCGGCGCCAAGCTCGAAGAGGCGTTTGTCGAGTCGGCCTGGGCGGAACTGCTGGGCGGCAACTTCGAGCCTGGGCGCGACAGGATTGGGCTGGTTTGTGGGCACTCCGGCGAGGCGGTCTGGAGAGCATTGTTGGGCTTGATCAAGGCCTGTGTCGACGACCCGAAAGGAATCGCCGGCCGTATCAAGGTGACTGGCGCGTTCAACGAGGACGCGCGCTCGCTCTGGGACTCGTCCAGGTGCCCGCCGGTGCTCGCCGAGGAGGTTGGGGTCGACCCCGACTCCTCCCCGGGGCGATTGCTCGCGGCGCTGCTTCCCCTGCGCCTCGACCTCCTAGCGCCCACCGCCCAGGCTCTTCCTGAGGCGATCGGGTGGTGCCGGCAGGCGCTGATCCCCGAGCAGGCAGGTGACGCCGATGACCTCTGGAAGGCGCTTTGCGATCTGGCCACCGAGCTGGCGCCGAGCGGCGGCGTCCTCGATGCCGCGATGATCGGCGCCCGCCTCGGCACTCGTTTCGCGATTCGCAACCGGCCCGACCTCGAGCCCGACTGGGAGCTGCTCGCCCGCCACACTGAGGAATCGTTGGCCACCGTCCGCGATCAGATCGGTACGGATCTGCGCCTGCCGCGAAGCGAGGCTTGGACAGCGCTAGCGGCCGCCGAGGACGAGACGAAAGTGGTGCTACTTACCGGTCCCTCGGGGTGTGGCAAGAGTGCCTTGGCGCGACGCTGGCTCGAAGGCGGACCACGAACCGCGTTGTGGCTGTCGGCCTTGCACCTCAGCGATGGCCTGGATGGGTTCGCCCGAAAACTAAGCCTGCAGCGAAGCGTTTCCGAACTTCTGGACAAGAGTGCCGAGCCAGCGAGAATCGTCATCGACGGACTCGATCGCTCCCACGATCCAGAGCCGTTCGCCTCGGCGGCGCGGCTGGCACAGCTCGCTGCCGAGAGCGAGGGAAGGATTGCTCTCCTCATCACCGCCCAGGAGATGGAGATGCCTCGCGTCAGTGAGCGACTACGTGTCGCCAATGCTCCGGCTTCGCGACTGGCGGTGATCTCCGATCTCGACGACGAGGACGTGCGGCTTGCCCAGGCGGCGGAGCCACGCCTGGCGGAGATCACGGTTGCCGGCCAACTCCACACTCTCTTTCGCCGCCCAAAGCTGGTCGATCTCTTCCTCAGCGCCAGCCGAAGTGGCCTGGAGGCTCCAAGCGACGAGGGAGGACTTGCGCGGCTTTGGTGGCAGAGCATTGTCAGCAGCGGACCCGAATCGGCATCCCGCCAGGCGCTCGTCCTCAGGCTCGCCTCCAAGCAGGCCGACGACATGGTCGCGGCGACGATGAGCGATGAGCTCTCCCCGGCGGATGTCAGGAGCGTCGACGACCTGCGGCGCGACGGCGTCCTGGCGCCTGGCGGCGCCCGCTACGAGTTCGCGCATGACCTCTTCGCCGACTGGACTCTCCTCCATCGGCTCGAAGCTCTCGAGGATCGGGCGATAACCGAGCTCGGCGCCAAGGTGGAACTACCGACCTGGCACCGCACGATCCGTCTCTTCGCCCTTTCGGTGCTACGCGAGCAGGGACTAGAGGCCTGGAGCGCTCGCCGCGAGGAACTCGAGCGACAGGACCAGTGGCTTCTCGCCGAACTGTTCCTCGACGCCGCCCTCTTCGCGCACGACTCAGCCGCGATCGTGCGCTCGCTCTGGCCGACCTTGGTCGCCGACAACGGTGTCCTCCTTCGTCGGTTGCTCCGCCGCCTGCGTTTCTCAGCAAGCATCCCCGACCCAGTGGGCGGCCTGATCTTCGCTGGCGCCCCCGAGATGGAGGCCTACTGGGCGATTCAGCGCCGGATGCCGCTATGGCCGATCTGGATCCCGTTCCTCGAAGTCCTCCACGAAGAGCGTGAGGTCGCGCTCACGTTGGCTGATGCCGAGGTCGCACCGGTTGTGGAGACCTGGCTTCGCTTCGCGGGCCCTAACGCCAAGGGGTCCGATCTCGCGGCCGAGATCGCCCTCGAGTGCGGACGCTTCGTGCGCGAGCAAAGCGAAGCAGGCACGCATTTTGAAGACAAGCTGGAGAAGTCCCTTTGGGGCGCCGCACTCAGCGCTGGCGCGGTTGACCCCCGCGCGGTTATCGAGATGTTCATCTCGGCCCTCAGCTCCGGCGAGGAGGGTGAGGGGAGCCATTTCGAGGGTTGGAATCGGGTCGATCGCGAGCGGGTGCGTGAGACCGTGCTCGAAGCTGACCTGTCTCCAATGATCGGCGCCGACCCCGGTGGCGCCGCCAGGCTGATCACGGCTGCGGTCTGGGACGACAGTCGTGACGAAGCTCCCTCCTGGGACCTGGAGGACCCCGGGCCCTCGATCACGGAAGCCCCCAACTGGCACGTCGCGGTGCCCGAGCGCGGACCGTTCTTTCGGCTCTTGATTGAGGACCCCGAAGCCGGTCTTGACTGCGTGGTTTCGATCTCTGAGCAGGCCACGGCGCGCTGGGCCGAGGTCCAGCGCGCCTACACCGATGAGGAGGCCGAGTACCTCGCCGGCAACCCCGACGAATTCAGCGTCCTGATCGATGGCCGAAGACAGCAGCTCATCGGCGGCGCCTCGTTGCTCGCGTGGCATCGCGGAACCGGCAGCGAGTCGAAGGTCCTCGCCTGTGCCTTGATGGCGGTCGAGTCCTGCCTCTATAGGCAGCTCGATAAGGGCGAGGACATTGCCCCTCTGCTGACGCGGCTAATCGCGTCGGACTCTGTCGCGATCTGGGGAGTGCTGACCGAGGTCGCACGCTACCGACCGGAGTTGATGTGGGGCCAGCTGCAACCTTTGATCACGAGCCCCGGGCTGCTCATGGCCGACCGGATCGCCACGCTTGGTGCCGCCAGTCTTCTGCCCTTCCTCGGTTTCCTCGACAAGGTCCACATCGAGCGCGCCCAAAAGTGGAGCGGGATGCCACACCGCAATTTGCCGTTGGCGGAGCTCCTGATCCGCGACGCGTTTCAGAACCGAGAGGCGGCGGAGAAACTGACGAAGGCGAGGGAGATCTGGGGGGAGGAGAACGGGGAGCGCTGGAAGCATCTGATCGCCCAACTCGATCCGGCCAATAGGGAGCTGCGGCGCTTCGAGGACGGCAGCGTCATCCTCGAGTACGAGCCTCCTACTGAGCTGCAGGAAGAGATCAAGGACGCGAACACCGAGGTCACCGGCTCTCAGGTCTGGCTCGGTCTGCCGGGAAAGCTCCGCAAGTGGATAGACGAGCGCTCCGAACCCTCATCCGAGGAGCTCGAGAGCTTCTGGGGCGAGAGCCAGGAGGCGATCGAGCAACCCGCGGATCAGCACCTCCTGAGTCAGGGGGTGATCGCCAGAGCGGATCTAGAGTGCGGGGTCGCAGCGCTGTTCGTGATCTGCGCGAGGGAGTGGTTGCGCTCGTATCCTGAGCGTGAAGACTGGTGTCGCCGGGCACTGCTTGCGCCGTTCGAGAGAGAGCCGCCAGCGACTCACGACTTCGATTCCGCGGAGGAGCTATCGAGCGATTCCTGGGACGGATTCTGCGCCGACGCGCTGCCGCTGCTCTGGGCTGAATCGCCCCAGGACGCCGAACTGCGCTCGGGAGTCGCCCGCCTCGCCATCCAGCTCCACCTGGAGACCGTCCAGAGGACGTTCAGGGCGACTGCGGGCGATCCCAAACTGGCGCAGGGTCTGGCCGAACTCGAACACTTGTCGCTGCACCGGGCTCGGTTCAAGCTCTGGCGCCGCGCCCGTCGCCACGCGCACGAATATGAGGAGAGCGACATTGCCGAGCTGTTCGCGGAGCTACCCGACTTCGAGGTCACGACCCGGGACGCGCTGGACAGTTTCGTGGCTGGCACTCTCGGGGCACCGCCGCGCCTACGTGACTGGCTGGCCGAGACGCCTGACGGGGTGATGATCACGCGCCGGGCCAGGTGCCAGCCGGTACTCCACTCTCTCTCGCTCAACTATTTGGTCGCAGCCCGTGTACATCTCGCCGGCGACGAGGGCACCGGCAATCGCACTCGGCGGGGCGAGTTTGCCGCCGACCTCGCCGATTCCCTGGTCGGCAAGTTGGTGCCCGACGGCGTCGACCGAGTGGACGGCACCCCCTACCCCGAGGAGCGCCATGCTCTTGATCTGTTGGGGCGGCTGACCTTGGATCTCTCAGGCGAGGATTCCGCGGCGATCTGGGAACCGATACTCGGCGCCGGCGAACCGGCCAGATACTGGGTTGAGGCCTATCTCGGCGAACTGTGGTCGGCGGGGTTAAGCGACGAACGATTGAACGCCAAACTGGTTTCGGTAGTCAAACAGATACTGGTTTTCGCCGAGAAGCACTGGAGCCGCTCGGGTCGCAGTGGTGTTGACCTAGGCCTGAGAGTCGCAGGCGTCGACGCCCTCCAACGCTCACTCTGGACTGAGGAGCGCCAGTCGGTTCTTGCCGAACTGGAACCGGAGTGGAGCGAATGGGTGAAGCCGAGGCTTATCGGCACTTGGTTCGCCCGCTACTTCGCACATTTTCTCGGAGCCCCCGCGGCAGCGGTGGTTCGCGGCGAGGCGCTGACCTGGATGGCTGACGCCGAGCGTAACCGCGAGTACACCGACGGCGATCTTGACGAGGCGACCGCAGAGTTACTCCTCGTGGTCTACGCCCAGGAAGCAGAATTGATTTCCGGACGCGGAGCCGCAGCCAAGGCAGCCCGCTATCTCCTTTCGCGCCTCGCCGGCCGTGGCATACCGCTCGCCCTTGAGCTCAGCGCCCGGCTCGGATGACCCGATAGGCCCAAGAACGCCGCGTCGTCGCCTTTTCAGCAACGGAATCCAAGGAGCGTTCCATCGCGTTTGACAACCGGCTTGGTTGCCATCGGCTCGAACGACGCGGACCACTCGGCAGCGGTGCTGCCGACCTACAGACGGCCGCGGCACTGCCTGGGGTCGCGCCGCTCTCCATAAGCTGTGTTCTCGGGCGTTCTCCGCCGCAAAGTTACGCACGCCCCTCGGCGTAGATGTCCAAATGGTCGACAAGTCTCAGCAGGCGATTCTGGTGCTTTCCTTGGGCGGGCGCGAGGACATCAATCGGATCGCGGCCGCTCACGGCGCGCGTAACGTCCGTGTGTTCGGTTCGGTTGGTCGCGGCGAGTCGGGCGACTCCAGCGATCTCAATCTGCTCGTCGACATGTCGGAGGGTCGGAGCCTCTTCGATCTGGTGGCGCTCGGCGCTGATCTGGAGGAGGCGCTCGGTGTCGCCGTCGACGTCCTGACGGAGAGGAGCGTCTCGCCATACCTTCGTGATCGAATTTTGGCCGAGGCGGTCTCGCTCTAGGAGACAAATGGGCAACGCGAGGGCCGTTCCGCCCGGGGGCTCGCATAGCAGTGGTTTCGTCGGGAACTCTCCGGTTACTTCGCGTCCGCTTTTGCGGCGATCCCACTTCGCTGGCGTATCCTGTCTGACGATGCAGGCGATTGACGTTCAGACCGTTGTCTTCCGCGAAGGCGAGCACTACGTGGCCCAGTGTCTCGATGTTGACGTTTCGAGCTTCGGAGATAGCGAGGACGACGCACTCGCCAATCTGCGTGAGGCGCTCGAGCTCTATTTCGAGGACGCTCCCGCGGACGCGGTCGCCAAGGTCGAAGGACCCGAGGTCCGCCGGCTGACTCTCGAGCGTGCCTAAGCTCTACTCGTCGCGGCAGGTGGTCACGGCGCTTGAGGGAAACGGATTCGATTTCGTTTCCCAGCGGGGCAGTCACGTCAAGTACCGCAAGGCGGGATCACCGACGAGAACGGTCATCGTCCCCGCCGGGCGCAAGCAGATCCCACGTGGGACCTTCCGATCGATCCTTCGTCAGTCGGGCCTCGACGAGAGCGCCTTCGACTGAACTATCTGGCCGAGCTCGATTTCCTAAGCGGAGGATCGGCGGGTCGTTCGGCTTAAACCGGTGGGCGCGAAGGGAACGTCCGGGGAACGAAACTGGGAGCGACTCGTCCCATTTCGCTTGTTAGAGCCAATGCCAGGCCGGTAGGCAGAGCTGAAAACCGGGACGTCTAAGCGATGCGACAGGTGCGAGATTCGGCCCCACACCTGGGATCGCGCTACGGGGCAGCCAGGACTCGAACCTGGAATCGCCGGTTTTGGAGACCGGGGATTAGCTGGACACGGGCCCTCCATCAAGCCAAATGGACGCTGAGATCGCGTCAAGGGAACGTCAAAGGGAACGAAAGCTCCGCGAAATCGCGAGCTGCTGCTTGTCGAAAACGGAGGATCTCCGGGCGTTTCGGTCGATCCTGGAAGATGTTCGAACCTGGGTGTCAGGAGGTTGAGGTCGAGCTGCCCTAGACGGCCTTCGAGGCGAGCCGCTCGGGACCGATCCGCACCACGTCCCAGACCAGCCCGGTCCGCTCCATCAGCCCGATCAGCGCCGCCGAGGGATCGAGCTCGGCGCGGCCGAGCCCGTGGCGGGCGGAGGTGGGGAAGGCGTGGTGGTTGTTGTGCCAGGACTCGCCGAAGGTGAACGGCGCCAGCAAGGCGAGGTTGCGGGACTCATCGGCGGTGTCGAAGTTGCGGGTGCCGAAGAAGTGACAGAGGGAGTTGATGCAGAAGGTGATGTGGTGGAGGAAGAAGATGCGCACCGCGCCGCCCCAGAGCAGTCCCAGCAGCCCACCGTAGATCGAGCCGGTGAGCGCCACTCCGAGCCCGAACGGGACCGCCAGGCCGGCGACCGCCCAGAGGATGAAGGTGCGGTCGACGAAGAGGACGACCGGGTCGGCGATCAGGTCGGGCGCGTACTTCTCTTCTTCGGCCGACTCGTCGCTGAAGAGGACCCAGCCGACGTGGGCGTAGAAGAGGCCGCGGATCGCCCCGCGGACCCCGTCGCCGTGGCCGACGTGGGGGCTGTGCGGATCGCCCTCGACATCGGAGAAGCGGTGGTGGCGCCGGTGGTAGGCGACCCACTCGATCACCGGTCCCTCCAGTGCCATCGACCCGAGCACGGCCCAGAGCGCTCGCATCGGCGCGCTGGTCTTGAAGGCGCGATGGGTGAAGAGGCGGTGGAAGCCGATCGTGATCCCGAAGCCGAACGGGATCAGCGTCGCGAAGAAGATGAGGATGTCCTGCCAGACCAGCAGCCCACCCCAGGACTGCCAGACGGCGACCCCGATCAACGCCAGCGGCAACACGGTGACCGCGAGGTTGGCGAAGCGGTCGATCGGACTTCCGGCCGCGGGCATGCCCGCGGTGTACTCGACGTCATCGGCCATGAGGCTCCTTCGCGCTCTGATGAGGTGTCATCAGCGCTCATAGCCCTGATCTGTCGGCTCAGCGTAGGAGGACCGATTAAAGGGGGCCTTGGAGGCGAAGTACGAGCGCGCCGTACGGGCCTGGGGGTCGTCGTGGTGGGACGGCTCATGGTCACGGCCGATCGCAGCGACATGCGACGACGTCCTCGCTCGACGGCGCGTGTGCGAGGAGTGGCTCCGGTACCTCCTTCAGGAAGCGGTCGAAGAACGCGGTCAGGTAGCGACGCTGCCAGGCGATGGTCGGGGCGGGCAAGACGTTGCCGAGGAGCGCCCGGAGCGCACCCTCGAGTTCGGGGTCGTGGCGCGTCAGTTGGGGGAGGAGGAAGAGGAGATCGCTGAAGGCGAAGTGCAGAGCGCGCTCGAAGGTCACGGCGAAGCGCGGACCGCCGAGTCTCAGGAAAAACCCTCGCATGCCTTTCTCCCGCAGTGGGCCGGGCGCCCCGGCCAGGATCATGAACGGACGGGTCAGGTGGGCGTGGGCGGCGGCCCCGTAGATGGTGCCGTCGAGGTCCGCGCCGGCGACGACGCGCGGGTCGGTCAGCATCACGTTGGCGGCGGTGGCGCCTCCCAGTGAGTGGCCGAACATGCCGATCCTCGTCAGGTCGAGATCGGCCCGGGTGGGACCGGCGGACGCGATCGCGGGCCTGGCTTCGAGCTGGTCGAGCAGGAAGCGCACGTCGGCGACGCGCGTCGCCAGCGCCTTGTCGATCGTCGCCTGGTTCTCGGGGACATCCCCGCGCACGACCGTGTGGCCGTCGGGGAACGTGACCACGTTCGCGTCCTGGGGGTGGTCGATGGCGATGACGACGAAACCTCGAGAGGCCAGGTCTCCCACGAGCCCGGTGTAGAGCTGTCGCTCGACTCCGTATCCGGGTGAGAACACCACGACCGGCCAGCCGCCTTCGCGGTGGAGGGCCGGCGCGTTCGCGAAGGCGTGGGTGCGTGCCCGCGAGAGGGCCCGGTAGGCGCCCGGGATGCCCCGGCCGATCTGCCGAGCGACTGCGGGCGAGACGTAGGCCGCGGTCGCGCCCCGCTTCCGGGAGGTCGGGTACCAGAGCTGGACGACGATCGACCGCGGCCGGGACGCGCGGATGAATGGTTCGCGGCGCGAGGGGTCGGTCAGCGCCGCGATCGTCGTGCCGACCGGGAACCCGTTCGCGCGGGGGATGGCCAACGCCTCAGGCTGAGCGGGCGTGGCGGCGGCGGCCGGCGCGCCCGCGAGGACGACGAGCGCGACCAGCAGAACGATCGCGGTACCGACGCGGTGAGAGAAGTTTCGCATGGCTCGATACTACGCAAGCAGTAGTACGCAGTGCGTAGTAACAAGCCGCTCTCATCTGACTCCAATCTTTGACGGCGATGATCGATGGATGCCCGCCGTCCACACGACGGCGCTGCCTTCGGCATCGGTCGAATGGAGCGTCCTCCACACGTTGAACGACTTTCTGTACCGGCACGACGCCGTCGAGGATCCGCTGCTGGCCTACATCAACGCATCCGAGGCCGTCTTCGTCGCGATCCTCGCGCTTGTCTTCCTCTTCGCCAACGGCGAGAGGCTGCGGGTGTGGCGCCGCGCCGCGCTCGCCGCGGTGCTCAGCGCTGGCGTTGCGCTGGCGATCGCCAAGGTGATCTCGGAACTGGTCGACCGCGCCCGCCCGTTCGTCGTCGAGCCCCACGCCGTCCACCTCTTCTCCGGCCACGCAGCCGACCCTGGCTTCCCGAGCGACCACGCGACCGCTTCCTTCGCCGTGGCGATGGCGATCTTCCTGCGTAACCGCCGCTGGGGCAGCGTCGCCTTGGTCGCGGCCGCGGTTCTGTCGATCGGGAGGGTCGCGATCGGGGTCCACTTTCCCAGTGACGTGCTCGCCGGCGCCGCCCTCGGGTGTGCCGTCGCCCTGGCGCTCTTCGCCGGACCGCCGAGGAAGTTGATCGACCGCCTCGCCGACCGCATCGGCTCCTGGATCGAAGCGGCGCTCGATCGGGTGCGGGGGCCGCGCGGCGCCGGCGCCCGCCGACAGGCCTAACGGTCACTTCACCTCATCGCTCCACTCTCGCGACTCCACCCGAGAACGACGAAAAGGAGTCGTGATGTTCAAGAAGACGAAATACATCGCCCTGATGGGCGCCGCCATGGCGGCCATCGGCTTCGGCGGATCGGCACTGGCCACCGCCGGGGCCGCCCCGACGACCGCGGCCAAGTCCGCCCCGGCCAAGGTCGCCGCCACGCCGACGAAGACGACGGCGGCCGACGCCGAGACCGCCGACGGCAACACGCAGGCGAGTGACGCCGAGACGGCGGACGGCAACGGGGCCGCCGACGGGGAGACCGCCGACGGCCCGGAGACCGGCTCCGAGGTCGCCGAAAACGACGGGCCGGGCGGGCACGCCGACGAGCCCGCCAACCCGAACGCCGAAAACCAGGAATAACCGCCGTGAGGCCGGGCGCCGCGGGGTGCCCGGCCTCTCCGGTCTCCCCGAGCCCTCATCTCGCTCTCATCCCGATCGGGGACCGTGACCTATGCGCGTACTCGTGGTCGAGGATCAGGTCAGGCTCGCCGGGCTCATCCGGCGGGCGCTGCGCGGTGCCGGCGAGGCCGCCGACGTGGCGATCAAGGGCGAGGACGCCCTCTGGATGGCTTCCTCCACCGCCTATGACGCGATCGTGATGGACGTGATGCTGCCGGGGATCGATGGCTTCGAGACCTGCCGGCGGCTGCGTGAGGACGGGATCTCCACCCCGATCCTCGTCCTCACCGCGCGCGACGCCCTGAACGACCGGATCGTCGGCCTCGACGGCGGCGCCGACGACTACGTCACCAAGCCGTTCGAGATCTCCGAACTGCTGGCGCGCCTGCGGGCGCTCGCCCGCCGTGGCGACGTGCGCCACCAGCCGCTGCTGGAGGTCGGGACGCTGCGGATCGACCCGGCGAGCCGGCGGGTTTGGAGGGGGGAGACGGAGATCGAGGTCTCGTCCAAGGGCTTCGCCCTGCTCGAGGTCTTCATGCGCAACCCCGATGTCGTCCTCGGCCGCCTCGACCTGCTGGAGGGCGCCTGGGACAACGGCTACGAGAACCGCTCGAACGTGATCTCCGTCCACATCCACCAGCTGCGCGACAAGGTCGACCGACCCTTCGGCCTCGAGACGATCGAGACGGTGCGGGGGGTCGGCTACCGGTTGCGCAGCGACGTCAAGTGACGAGGCGCCTCCCGGTCCGCGCCAAGCTGACCCTCGCCTTCACGATCGCGATCGCGATGGTGCTGGTCGCGACCGGCCTCTTCCTCTACCTGCGGCTGCGCCACGAACTCGACAACCGCATCGACGAGTCGCTCAAGGCCCGCCTCGAGCTGGTCTCCGAACGGCTCGAAGACGGGAGCGGCGGTGCCCGGTCGGTCACCCGCGCCGTCGCCCGCGGCGAAGAGGGCTCGGGCTTCGTGCAGATCCTCGTCCCCGGCAGCCGCACCGTGGTCGGCGCGCGCGAGGGGCTCGGCGACGAAGCGGTGCTCGAACCCGACGACCTGCGGCGCTTCGCCGAAGACGGCGGCACCTACGACGTGCAGTCGGGCCAGCCCGAGCTGGGCGCGGTGAGGATCCTCGCCGGCCCGGTGACCGTGGGCTCGCGCCACTACGTCGTCGCGGTCGGGGCGGTGCTCGAGGACCGCAACCAGGCGCTGTCGAACCTGCGCATGCTGCTCTTGATCGGCGGGCCGATCGCGCTCCTGCTCGCCGCGCTCGCCGGCTGGATCGTGGTCGGCGCCGCGCTGCGCCCGGTCGATCGCATGCTGGTCCGCCTCGAGGAGGGATTGCGCCGCGAGCGCACCTTCGTCGCCGATGCCAGCCACGAGCTGCGCACGCCGCTGACGATGCTGCGTATGGAGCTCGAGCTGATGCGCAGCGAGCGGCCAGAGGGCGAGGACTTCGACGCCGCGGTCGAGGCGGCGATCGGCGACACCGACCGGCTGGCGACGCTGAGCGAGGACCTGCTCCTCCTCGCCCGTGCCGATCGGGACCGGCTGCCGCTGCGCCGCGAGGCACTCGACGTCGCCGCGCTGCTCGAGTCGGTCGCCGGGCGCTACCCGGCCGACCGGGTCACGATCGCCCCGGCGCCGGGCGGGGCGTCCCCGGTGAAGATCGACGCCGACCGCCTGCGCCTCGAGCAGGCTCTCGGCAACCTCGTCGACAACGCCCTCGCCCACGGCGGCGCCCCGGTGACGATCTGGGCGTCGGTCGCCGCCGGGATGATCGAGCTGCACGTCGCCGATTCCGGCCCCGGCTTCGAGCCCGAGTTCATCCCGCACGCCTTCGACCGTTTCAGCCAGGCGGCGCCGGGCGACGGCGGCAGCGGCGCCGGCCTCGGCCTCGCGATCGTCAGGGCGGTCGCCGTCGCCCACGGCGGCAGCGCCGGAGCCGGGAACCGCGAGGGCGGCGGCGCCGATGTCTGGATCAGCCTGCCGGCGGAGGGCGCTAACGCTCAGTTCACCTGACCCTCATAGACCTTCTCCTCCGGAGTGAGATCAATGGAGGCAAAGGTGAAAAAGCGGCTTATGTTCGTGTTGGTGGTCCTGGCGTTCGGCGCGCTCGTCGCCGGTTGCGGTTCGGGCAGCAGTGCCGAAGGACCGCAGGGCGAAGCGCAGACGGAAACGGAAACCGAAGCCGAAGCGCCGGCCGAAGCGCCCGAAACGAAGGAAGCGGGAGGAGAAGGGGCCGCCGCCCCGAGCGAGGCCGAATCGGTCGCGACCGGTGACATCCCCGACAACCAGGCCTTCCTCGTCTACACCAACAAGGGCGCCGGCTACTCGATCCGCTACCCCGAGGGTTGGGCGCGGACCGGCTCGGGCGCCGACGTCACCTTCCGCGAAAAGGCGAACGTGATCCACCTGGTCGTCCACTCCGGCAAGGCGAAGAACCCCGAAGGCGAAAAGACGACCACGACCCGGAAGAGCGCCCCCGACCCTGTCACCGGCAAGAGCCTGCCGCTGCTCGTCGACACCTACGAATACGAAAAGGGCGGCAAGGTCGCGGTACTCGAACTGAGCACTCCCGAAGGGGTCGACAACGTCGACGCCTACCGGTTGATCAGCGAAAGCTTCCGATGGCTGTAGGGAGCCTCTACCGCGAGCCCGAGTCCGACCGGCAGGTCGAGTGGCCGATCCTGGAGATGCACGATGTCTTCAAGATCTACCGCTCGGGCCCGGTCGAGACGGTGGCGCTCCGCGGCGTCGACCTCGAGCTCCGGGCCGGCAACCTGGTCGCGATCCTCGGCCCCTCGGGCTGTGGCAAGAGCACCCTGCTGGCCCTCGCCGCGGGGCTCGACCGGGCCTCCGCCGGCGAGGTGCGAAGCGGCGGCGTCTCGCTGCTCACCCGCAGCGAGGAGGAACTCGCCGACTACCGCTCGCGCTCGGTCGGCATCGTCTTCCAGAGCGGCAACCTCTGGCCGAACCTGACCGCGCGGGAGAACGTGATCGCGGTGCTGCGCCTGGCCGGGCTCACCGACGCGCCGCGCCGGGCGGCCGAGTCGCTCGTCGAGTTCGGCCTCGGCGCCCGCGCTGAGCATCGCGCCGCGGCGCTCTCGGGCGGCGAGCAGCAGCGGGTCGCGATCGCCGCCGCGGTCGCCAGACGGGCGCCGCTGATCCTCGCCGACGAGCCGACCGGTGAGCTCGACGCCGCCAACCAGGACGTCGTCCTGCGGGCGCTGCGCGGCCTGCCGGGTGAGCATGGCTGCGCGGTCCTCGTCGTCACCCACTCGCGGGCGGTCGCCGCCGCCGCCGACCAGGTGATCGAGATGCGCGACGGGGCGGTGGTCTCCCGATGAGCGCCGCGGTGGAGGCATCCACGCTCTCGGCCTGCCGGGGGGCCTCGGTCCACTACGGCAGCGGCGAGTCGCGGGTCGACGCGCTGGCGGCGATCGACCTGGAGATCGGGCCGGGGGAGACGCTTGCCCTGCGCGGGCCGTCGGGGTCGGGCAAGACGACGCTGCTCCACCTGCTCGGCGGATTGCTGCTGCCGAGCGCCGGCGAGGTGATCTGGAAGGGCCGCTCGCTGGCCCTGCTCGACGCCGCCGCCCGGGGCGAGGCCCGCGCCGCGGGTATCGCCTACGTCTTCCAGGGCTCGAACCTGCTGCCCAACTTCACCGCGCTGGAGAACGTCGCGTTCACCGCCTGGCTCGCCGACCGCGGCGAACGCCGGGTCGAGCTCGGCCCCGAGGAGCTGCTGACGCTGGTCGGCCTCGAAGGCAAGGGCGACGCCCTGCCCGGCGAGCTCTCCGGCGGCGAGGGCCAGCGCGTGGCGCTGGCGCGGGCCCTCGCCCTCGGCCCCGAGTTGCTGCTCTGCGACGAGCCGACCGGGCATCTCGATTCCGACACCGCGGGGCGGGTGCTCGACCTGCTCTGGGCGCTGCAGGAGCGCTTCGGCTTCGCCCTCGTCCTCGCGACCCACGACCCCGACGTGGCCGCGCGGTGCGGCCGCGAGGTCGTTCTCGCCGACGGTCGCCTGGTCGGTCCACGATGAGCGCCGCGCTGCAGCTCGGCCTCGCCCGCCTGCGCCGCCGGCCGGGCCAGAGCGCGACCCAGGTCTTCGTCCTCGCCGTCGCCGTCGCCCTCTTGGGCACGATGGTCCTCTTCATCGGCCACTCGCTGCGGACGATGACCGCGGCGGCGACCCGGAGCGTCCCGCTCGATCTGCAGGCCCCGGTCGCGAGCTACCCGAAGGCGCGCCTCCTCGCCACCAAGGTCGCGGCCGAGCCCGAGGTGGCCCAGGCCTCGGCAGTGGCGACCGCGCCCTTCACCGGGATCGGCCATCGCGGGCCGGAAGGGGCGACGGCATCGGGGTCCGGTGCCGTCCTCGCCGTGCCGCCCGGCTACCTCGCGCATATCGACACCTTCCACTTCCTCCACGGCGGCCTGCGTCCCGGCGAGGTGGTCCTCGACCAGCAGCTGGCGGCCACCCTGCGGGCGCGGCCGGGCGACCGGGTGAGCCTCCGCCTCGGCGGCGGCAAGAGCAGGGCCTTCACCGTCGGCGGGGTCGCGATCGTCACCGCGCCCGACGTCCTCTTCCAGCCCTTGAACCCGCTGGTCGGGCCGGCACCCGCGCAGCCGCCGGCGAACATCGCGATCCTGCCGAGCGCCACCTTCGCCCGCACGATCGGGCGGGCGCTGCCGACCGTGAGCGGCGCGAGCGCCGGCGCCGCCGCGGTGCCGGGGACCCTGAACGGGGTCCAGTGGCAGGTGCAGGCGCAGCTCGACCGCACCGCCCTGACCGGCACGCCGAGCGCCGCCTTCGCCCGCGCCGGCCAGATCCGCAACTCGATCGAACGCGACCTCACCGGCCAGATCCGCTTCGTCGACAACCTCTCCGAAGGGTTGGAAACGGCGAGCGGCGACGCCCTCTACGCGGAGACGCTCTTCATCATGCTCGCCGTCCCCGGCGCCCTCCTCGCGCTCGGGCTGGTCTACCTCGCCGCACTCGGCACGGTCGACCGCGACCGCCGCGAGCTGGCGCTGCTGCGGGCCCGCGGCGCCAGCCGCCGGGCGCTGCTCGGGATGGCCGGGGTGGAAGCGGCGATCGTCGGGCTGGTGGCGGGCCTCCTCGGCGCCGGCGTCTCGTTCCTCGCGGTCGCGACGTTGGTCAAGGGCTCGGTCGGGCTGACCCCGGGACGGGGCGCGGTCGTCATCGCCCTCTGCATCGGGTTGGCGATCCTCGGTGGGTTCCTCGCCCGGCTCGGGACCGGCCTGCGCTCGCTGGCAGAAACGGTGGCGGCCGAGCGTCGTGGCCCGCGGCGCGCGTCGGCGCCGCTCTGGCAACGGCTCTACCTCGACCTCCTGGCGTTGGCGCTCAGCGGGCTGATCTTCTGGTTGACCGCGAGCACCGGTTTCTCCGCGGTCGTCAATCCCGACTCCAACCCGACGCTCTCGCTCTCGGTCTACATGTTCTTCGCGCCCGCACTGCTCTGGATCGGGACGACCCTGCTGTTGGTGCGCCTGCGCGGCCGGATCTTCGGCGTCGGGGCGCGGCTGCTCAAGGGCGTCGGGGGCGGCTCGGGCCGACGCCGTTTCCTCCTCGCCAGCGCCTCGCGGCGCGGCGCGGCGATCAACCGCGGGCTCGTCTTCGTCGGCCTGCTGCTCGCCTTCGGGGTCAGCATGGGCGTCTTCGCCGCGACCTACGACCAGCAGGCGGCGGTCGACGCGCAGCTCACGCTCGGCGCCGACGTCGTCGCCACGGCGCCGCCGGGGGTCACCGCGCAGCGCGGGCTACCGCAGCGGATCGAAGCGGTGCCGGGCGTCGCCGCCACCTCGCCGGTCGACCACTCCTACACCTACGTCGGGCCCGACCTACAGGACACCTTCGGGGTCGAACCGGCGACGATCGGCAAGGCGACGACCCTGCGCGACTCCTACTTCCTCGGCGCCGGCGCCGCGACGATGATGCAGCGCCTGCAGGACGAACCGCACGGCATCATCGTCTCCAAAGAGACGATCACCGACTACTCGCTCAAGGAAGGCGACCTGCTGCGGCTGCGGGTGCTCGACCACCGCAGCGGCAAGTTCCGCGTCGTCCCCTTCCACGTCGTCGGCACGGTCCAGGAGTTCCCCTCGGCGCCGCGCGACTCGTTCATGGTCGCCAACCTCTCCTACCTGTCGAAGGTCGACCACGCGGGCGGCGCCAACGTCGTCTTCGCCAAGGCCTCCGAAACCCCGGCCACCGTCGCCGGCCGGGTGGCCGCTGCGACCAAGGGCCTCGGCGTCACCGTCAAGGACATCGAAGGACAGGCGGTCCAGACCACCAGCTCGATCACCACCGTCGACCTCACCGGGATCAGCCGGCTGGAGGAGTTCTTCGCGATCCTGCTCGCGGCGGCGGCGATGTGGCTGTTCGTCGACCTGCTGGTCGAGGAGCGCCGGCACGAGTTCGCGACGATGGCCGCGCTCGGCGCCTCGCTGCGCGACATCGGCGCCTTCGTGCGGACCGAGGCGCTGGCGGTCCTCGGCGGCTCGATCATCCTCGCGGCCGGGCTCGGGTGGTTGATGGCGGAAATGCTGGTGGCGATGCTCCAGCACGTCTTCGACCCACCGCCGGACTCGCTGGCGATCCCCTGGGGCTTCATCGGCCTGCTCGGGGCGGGGGCGGTAGGGGGCGCGGTGCTTGCCTCCGTCCTGGCCGCGATCTCGCTGCGGCGCCTGCCGCTCGGCCAGACCTTGAGGGAGGACTGAGGAATGGGAGGGCGATCACGCTTTCATCCGCGGTTCACCAAAGGGGTTCAAGGTCCGCCCATGTCGTCAGCGCGCCCGTCGGCCCGTCTCACACAGACCGCGGCGCCGCTTCGGAAGGTGCTCTCGGCTCTGGTGCCGGCGGGCGCGCTGGCGATGGTCGCCTACGTCTTCCTGACCAAGGGGAGCCAACTGGCGGCGGCACTCGTCGCGGTGTCCCCGGTCATCCTCCTCGGTGCGGTCGCGGCCCACCTCCTCACCTTGGTCCTGCGGACCGAGGCCTGGCGGACCGTGCTCGGCGCGGCCGCGGGCAAGCGTCTCTCCCCCCGTGCCGTCCATGCCGCCAACGCCGGTGCCTTCCTGGCGGGGACCGTCCAAGGCCAGGCGGCGATGCCTACCCGGGTGGCGCTGCTGCAGCGTTTCGGTGGCGCGGACGCGCCCGCCGTCTCCAAGATCGCGCTCGGCGACGCGCCGATCGTCCTCTTCGAGGTCTGCGGCTCGGCGGTCCTGGCGGCGATCGTTTCGACCGCGGTGGGGATGATCCCCGGATGGGCGCCATGGGCGCTGCTGGGCGGGGCCCTCGCGATCCTGATCGCCCTGCGGGCCGTCTACGGCCGCTTCCGCCACCGCGATATCGCCGCCGGCCTCCGCGTCCTGGCCGAGCCCGGCGCGCGCAACCGACTGGCGGCGATCGTCGCCGGGTTCACCGCGATGGCGTTCCTCCGCACGCTGATCGTGATGGCGGGGTTCGACCTGCCGACCGACCCGGCCCACGTCTGCCTCGTCCTCTTCACCATGGGCGCGGTCGGTCTGCTCCCACTTGGGATCGGCACCGGCCCGGCGTCGATGGTCGCGGCGCTCGGGACGACGAACCTGGTCACCGCGACCGCGGCCGGGACGGTGGTGAGCGCCGCGACCGTGCTCGCGGTGGTGCTCTACGCCGGAGCGGTCTGGGTGTGGAGGCGGCTCGCGCTGCGCCCGATGGGAGGCACTGCTGTTAGGGTTACCTAATGGACGCTTCGACCGCCAGGAGCCGCAGCGGTGTCATTCGCTGAAACGGCGCTGCTCGGCGCCCTCGCGGGCTTCACCATCTTCCTCGGCTTGCCGCTCGGACGGGTCAGGCGGCTCGACGATCGCGCCCGGGTCGGCCTCGCCATGCTTGCCGTCGGCATCCTGGCGTTCATCTTCGTCGACGTCATGGAGCACGCCGTCGGCCTGCTCGAGGACGCGGTGCTCGGCTTCAAGGACGGCTCGCACACGCTCGGCCACGCGATCGGGTTCGCCGCTCTGCTGGCGGCTGGATTCGCGCTCGGCCTCGCCGGCCTGGCAACGCTTGAACGACGGCTTCGGACGCGCTCGATGCCGCCGATGGCCGGCGGCGCCCTCGATGTGGCGCCGGCCGAGCGCTCGCCGACGACCGTCTCCCACGCCAGGAAGCAGGCGCTCCAGACCGGGATGACGATCGCCTTGGCGATCGGCCTCCACAATTTCGCCGAGGGCCTGGCGATCGGTGTCTCGGCAAGCACCGGCGAGATCGCCCTCGCCACCGTGCTGATCGTCGGCTTCGCCCTCCATAACGCGACCGAGGGCCTCGGCATCGTCGGCCCGCTCGGCGCGGTGCGGCCCTCCTGGCGCTGGCTCCTCGTCGCCGGGCTGGTCGGAGGCGGACCGACCTTCGTCGGCGCGATGGTCGGCTACAGCGTCAACTCGGCGCCGCTCGAGCTGGCCTTCTACGCCCTCGCCGGCGGTGCCGTCCTCTATGTGATCGGCGAGATCTGGAACGGCATGCGTCGGTATGGCCACCGTGAGCTCGGCCTCTGGATGCTCTCGGCAGGTTTCTTCCTCGGGGTCGCCACCGACATGGTCGTCGCCTACGGCGGCGGTTAGCGGACGAGCCTCAGCGTGACGACGGAGGCGAGGGCCGTTTCTTCGGGCGTCAGACCCCCGACCAGATAGCCCGTGCCACCGACCACCGTCGCCGCGGCGTTCTGGACCGGCCACGGCAGGCGCCCGACCGGCTTGATGGTGTTCTTGGTCGGATCGAGACCAACGATCTGGTCGCTGGTCGAGCCGTCGAGGCGGCCGCCGAGGACGTAGATGCTGCCGCCGAGTACGACCGCGGAGGCGTGGGCGAGGGGCGCGGCGAGATGGCCGACCACCTTCGCCCGGCCGGTCCGGGTGTCGAAGGCCTGGATCGCGGTCGTATCGGCGCCGCTGCTTTCCTCGCCGCCGATCGCATAGACGACCGGGCCGGCCGACGCGACGGCCGCATATCGAACCGGCACCGGCAGGTTCGTGACGGTTTCCAGCTTCGAGCCGTCGCTCGTCCTCAGGATCGCGCCGACGGGTCCTTCGCCGTCATAGCCGCCGAGGACGTAGGCGGCGCCGCCGACCGTGACCGCCGAGAGGTCGGAGCGCGGCACCGGCAGCCGGCCGACCGGTTCGCCGGCGCCGCCCGGCACGAGGCGCTGCACCTCCGCGGTGGTCGTCGCCGAGCCGCCGCCGAAGGCCAGGACGCCTCCCGGCACCGCGGTCGCGGCGATGTCGTGGAGCGGTTCGGACAACTCGCCGTCCGGCCTCGCTGCGCCGGTGGTGGGGTCGATCTTCTCGACCGTGGCGATCGAGACATCGGATGCGTCGAGCCCGCCGACCAGCAGCAGGTCGTTGCCCTGCGCCAACACCGCCTCGCCGGAGACCGGTGAGGGCAGGTGGTGGTTCCAGGCCTTGACCAGGAGGTGCCGCGGGCGTGAGGGTGCGCGCTGTCGCGCCGCGGCGGTGGAGCCGCCTCCGCCACTCGCCCCCGACCTCGTCCCGGTCCCCGCCCCCGATCGGGAGCTCCCGCATCCCGCCGCGGATCCGGCGAGCACCGCGGCGATCGCCAGGGCCGTCGATGCCCGCAGCCGGATATTCACCGGAACACGCCGGTGTGCCCGAGCGAGTAGCGCCCCGGCTGCGGGTAGACGCAAAGCCCGTGTGGGCCGGAACCGACCGGGATCCGCGCCAGCAACTTGCCGTTCTGGGTGCTGATGGCGTAGACCTCGGCGTCGTAGCGGCCGGAGAGCCAGAGGACCTTGCCGTCCGCCGAGACGCCGCCCATGTCAGGACTGCCGCCGCCGGGGATCACCCACTTGTGGATCACCTTGCGCCGGGCGAACGAAACCACCGAGACCGCGCCTTCGTCGCGATCGGAGACGTAGAGGTCGCGCGAGTCCCGGCTGACATAGAGACCGTGGGCGCCGGCGCCGGTCGGGATGAATCCGATCCGCTTGAACGTATGGGCGTCGATCAGCCAGACGCCGCCGGCCATCATGTCGGCGATGTAGAAGACGCTGCCATCGGGCGCGAGCTTGACGTCCTGCGGCATCGAGCCGGTCGGCAGCGCCAGGCTGCCTACCACCCTCTCCCTCGGGACTTCGACCTCGATCAGCTTCGAGCCGAACTCGCAGCTCGCGACCAGGTCACGCCCGTCGGCGGTGAAGTCCATGTGGTCGACGCCCGGGCAACGGACGTGCAGCGAGTGGTGCAGGTGCATCGAGTGGGCGTCGCGGAAGTCGAGCCGTTCGAGGCGCTCGGCGACGACGATCGCATAGTGCCCGTCGGGGGTGAAGTACATGTTGTAGGGGTCGGCCACGGGCACCGGCGCACCGGGCTTGCCGGTCTTCGGGTCGATCGGGGTGAGGCTGTTGCCTTCGTCGTTGGTCGCCCAGAGCGTCTTCAGGTCATAGGAGGGGACCACGTGCTGGGGCAGCGCGCCCACCGGGAATTCGCCGGTCACCTTGAAGGTGTGAGGGTCGATGACGCTGACCGTGTCGCTTTCGCTGTTGGGGACGTATACCCGCTCCGGGAAGTTGCGGACGACCGGCGAGAGCATGCCCGGACGGTCCGCGGCGTAGATGTCATGCGGGTCCAGCAGCGGCGGCACCCGATAGCCGACGTGGTGCGGCCGGGGAGTAGGCGCCGGCGGCTGTCGGATCGTTCGACCGGTCGTGCTGGTGCCGGCTCCGGTGCTCGAGCTCCCGGAGGCCCCGCACCCCGCCAGCAATACCAGGCCGACCAGGGCCGCGGCCATCGTCAGAGGGCGGAGCCGGAGCACGCTCAGGACCACGGGCATAGCTCGGAGGCTGACCCCGCGGCCTTAAACGGTGATGAAACGCGGGCTCCCAGGCAAGAGAACGTCTGATTCGCCTCTCTCTCACCGCCGTTTAATCGGGTGCGGCCATCGTCCCCGGTGATGTCCACCCCCATCTTCGCCGGGCTGCCCACGGTCGGGGCCCGCGGCCCCGAGGCACGCGGCCGCCTCTTCGCCCGCGTGGGGGTGGCGGGCCTGTTGGCCGCGAGCCTGCTGATCTGCGTCTCCGCCGCCCGCAGCTCGATCGTCCTGCCCGAAACCTTGCGTCCGCTGCCGGGCTGGCTCGCGGGACCGTTCGCCGGAGCGGGAGGGAGCCTCGGGCTGGCCGCGCTGATCGTCGTCTCGGTCGTTCTCCTCGTCTCCTACGGGGTCGCCGCCAACACCGCGCAGCGGCTCTCGCCCCGCACCGTGATCGCCGCGATCCTCCTCCTCCACGCGATGGTCCTCCTCGCGCCGCCACTCTTCTCCAGCGACGTCTTCAGCTACTCCGCCTACGCCCGGATCGGCTCCGTGTACGACGCCAATCCATACCTGCACGGGCCGAGCGCCTTCCCGCTGGAAGCCCTCCACCCGCTGATCGGGGCCCAATGGGTCGCCACCCCGACCGTTTACGGCCCGCTATTCACCGCGCTCAGCTACCTGTTCGTGCCGCTGGGGATCGCCGCCGAAGTCCTCGCCTACAAGGCGGTCGCGGCGGTCTCGAGCCTCGTCCTCATCGCCTTGATCTGGAAGGCGGCGCGGCTGCGCGGCCTCGACGAGGTGAAGGCCGCGGCGCTGGTCGGGCTCAACCCGGTGATCGTCCTCTTCGGCGTCGGCGGCGGCCATAACGACCTGTTGATGCTGGCGATCATGGTCGGCGGGCTCTACGTACTGTTGCGGCGGCGGGACCTCTCGGGCGGCGCATTGATGGTGACCGCCACGGCGGTGAAGCTGACCGCCGGCCTGCTGCTGCCGTTCGCCCTGATGGCCGAAGGCGGAGCGGGGCAACGACCCGGTGCCAGGCGCAGCCTGCTCATCGGCGCGACGGCCGCGATGGCCGCGATCCTCGTCCTCGCCTACGCCTTCTTCGGCAGCGGGCCGCTGCAGATGCTCGGCACCATCCAGGGCATCCAGGCGGAAGGCGGCGCCCACAGCGTGGTCGGCTTCCCCCTGAGCGCGATCGGCCTGCCCGGCCTGATCGCCCCCGCCGGGACGGCGCTCACCGTCGTCTTCCTACTCGTCCTCGCCTGGCTCCAGCGCCGCGTCTGGATCGGCCGGCTCGACTGGATCGCCGGCGCCGGCTGGGCGACCGTCTGCCTCCTCCTCACCACCGGCTTCCTGGTGCCTTGGTACGTCGCATGGCTGATCCCCCTGGCCGCGCTCAGCGGCGACCGCCGCCTGCTTGGGGCGTCGATCGCCCTCACCGGTTTAGGGCTGACGACCTTCTAGGCCGGCTGGGCGTCGTCGTCGCCGGAGCGGCGGCGGACCAGCCACCAGCCGATGCCGATCACGATCGCGGCGGCGATCACGTAGTCGAGGTAGGAGAGGTGGTGCCGCCAGTCTTCCCAGTTCTGCCCGACGCCCTTGCCGAGGAGGGCGAGGGCAAGGACCCAGGGAAGCGACCCGAGGACGGTCAGCAGGCTGAAGCGGCCGAGCGGCATCCGCGCCACCCCCGCCGGGACCGAGACGAAGGTGCGGACCAACGGCAACATCCGGGAGAAGAAGACGGTGGCCGAGCCGTTGCGCTCGAACCAACCCTCGATCTGGCGCATCCGCTCCGGGCTGACGTGGAAGAGGCGGTGGCGTTCGAGCAGGTCGGTGCGTCCGAAGTAGCCGATGCCGTAGCCGACCAGCGAGCCGACGAGGTTGCCGAGCACGCCGGCGGCGACGATGCCGACCAACGTCAGTTCGCCTTTCGAGACGGCGAAGCCCGCGAACAGCATGATCGCCTCGCTGGGGATCGGGATACAGGCAGACTCGAGCGCCATCAGCAGGAACACGGCGGGCAGTCCCGCCGAGCTGATGAATTCGGTCGCCACTTCGACGATGGGGTTGAGGACGAAGTCGGTGACTGAGGCGTATGGCATGTCCGCACCGTCGCGACCCGGGCTTAAATGAAGATGAGAGCCATGGTTCTCATCAGCCATTCATCTCGATCGATGATCTTTGGACGATGCGAGTTCTGGTGGTCGAGGACGAGGTGAAGATGGCGGCGCTGCTGCGCCGTGGGCTCAGCGAGCAGGGCCTCACCGTCGACATCGCCGAAGAGGGCGAGCGGGCGATCCTGATGGCGGGCGCCGCCGATTACGACGCGGTCGTGCTCGACGTGATGCTGCCCGGTATCGACGGCTTCGAGACCTGTCGTCGACTCCGCCGCGACGGCGTCTGGGCACCCGTCCTGATGTTGACCGCCCGCGGTGCCCTCGAAGACCGGGTCGTCGGCCTCGACGGCGGCGCCGACGACTACATGGTGAAGCCGTTCGCCTTCGCCGAGCTGCTGGCGCGCCTGCGGGCGCTGGTCCGTCGTGGAAACGTCGAACGACCGCCGGTGATCGAGGTGGGGGACCTCCGCCTCGACCCCGGGACCCGGCAGGTGTGGCGCGGCGACACCGAGATCGGTCTGTCCTCGAAGGAATTCACGCTGCTGGAGACGTTCATGCGGCACGCCGGATACGTCCTCTCGCGGAGCCAGCTGCTGGAGCAGGCCTGGGAGTACGACTTCGAGCGTCGGTCCAACGTGATCGAGGTCTACGTCCGATACCTGCGCCGCAAGATCGACGTGCCCTTCGGCGTCGTCTCGTTGGAGACCGTGCGCGGCGCCGGCTACCGACTGCGAAAGGACGGCGGTCGCTGAGTCGCCTCTCGATCCGCCTTCGCCTCACCCTCGTCTTCGCCGCGGTGATCGCCGTGGTCCTGGCCGCGACCGGGTTCTTCGTCTACCTCCAGTTCCAGCACGAGGTCAATAACACCATCGACGCGGGTCTCCGCTCGCGTGCCGGCGAACTCTCCGCCGTCGTCCGCCAGGAGGGCAGGAACCTCGCCTCCGGCGGGCAGCACCTGGTCGGCAGGACCGACAGCTTCGCCGAGGTGCTCGATTTGGCCGGGAAGGTCGTCGACTCCTCCTCGACCATCGGCAACGAAGACCTGCTCGACCCCGGGCAGCTCCGTGCCGCCGCCGAAGGCCCGGTGTTCGTCGACCGCGGCCCGTTGCCCGGCCTCGACGAGGGCTCCCGGCTCCTCGCGGTCCCGGTGACGACGTCCGTCGGCAAGCGGATCGTCGTCGTCGGCGCCTCGATCGCCGAGAATGAGGACGCCCAGACCGACCTCGCCCAGCTCCTCCTGCTGGGGCTTCCGGCGGCGCTGATCCTCGCCTCGATCGCCGGTTACGGGGTTGCCACCGCGGCGCTCCGGCCGGTCGAGGCGATGCGCGCCCGGGCCGAGGAGATCTCCACTGCCTCCCCGGAGGAGCGCCTTCCCGTCCCCGCCACCCGCGACGAGGTCGCGCGACTGGGGGAGACGCTGAACGAGATGCTGGCGCGGCTCGGCGACGCGCTGGAGCGCGAGCGCGCCTTCGTCGCCGACGCCAGCCACGAGTTGCGCACGCCGCTGGCGATCCTGCGGGCCGAGCTCGACCTCGCACTGGCCGAAGGTCGCTCGCCGGAGGAATTGCGCGCCGCGCTCGCCTCGGCCGGCGAGGAGACGGACCGGCTCAGCCAGCTCACCGATGACCTGCTGACGATCGCCCAGACCGAGCGGGGCGAGCTGCCGCTGCGGCGCGAGAGTCTTCGCCTCGCTGACACCTTCGAGACGGTCGAGCGCCGCTTCGCCCGGCGAGCCGACGAAGCGGGGAGGCGGATCGAGGTGGCGGGCGGCGGCGAGATCGAGCTGCGCGCCGACCGCATCCGCCTCGATCAGGCGATCGGCAGCCTGGTCGACAACGCGCTGCGCTACGGCGCCGGGACGATCGAGGTCTCGGCCCGCCACACGGAGGGCACGGTCCAGATCCACGTCACCGACGAGGGCGAGGGTTTCCCACCCGACTTCATCGACCACGCCTTCGAGCGCTTCCGGCGCGCGCCGGGTGTCAGGGAAGGGGGCAGCGGCCTCGGCCTCGCGATCGTCGCCACGGTCGGAGAGGCACATGGCGGCAGTGCCCGCGCCGCCAACCGCCCCGACGGCGGGGCCGATGTCTGGGTCTCCATCCCGCTCTCATCTGGCGTTAATCGGGGCGACGGATGATCGCCGCCGCATGCACCCGATCTCCTACCTGCAGGCGCTGATCCTCGGGCTGACCCAGGGCATCGCCGAGCCCTTCCCGATCTCCAGCCTCGGCCACGGCGTGATCATCCCCGGGCTCTTCGGCTGGAACATCCACCAGAACGACGACTACTTCCTTGCCTTCCTGGTCGCCACCCACTGCGCGACCGCGATCGTCCTCTTCTTCTACTTCCTCTCCGATTGGATGCGGATCTTCCGCGGCCTCGGTCGTTCGGTCCGCGATCGCGGCATCTCGCCCGGCGACGACGATGCGCGGCTCGGCTGGCTGCTCATCATCGGGACGATCCCGGCGGGGATCCTCGGCCTCGCGCTCCAGCATCCGTTGCGCACGCTCTTCGCCTCGCCCGAGACGGCCTCGCTGTTCCTCATCCTCAACGGCATCCTGCTGCTCGCCTTCGAGCGGCTGCGCCGGCGCCGCCCCGAAGCGGGGGACGGCGAGGGCGACTCCGACCCGCGGATCGCCCGGCGCGTCAGCCTGAGGCAGGCGGCGGCGATCGGCACCGCCCAGGCCGCGGCGCTGATCCCGGGCATCTCGCGCTCCGGCGTGACGATGGGCGGCGGGCTGATGGTCGGCCTCTCCAACGAGGACGCGGCGAAGTTCGGCTTCCTCCTCGCCACCCCGGTGATCGCCGCGGCGGGCCTGCTGAAGCTGCCCGAACTCTTCGGCTCGACCGGCGACGGCGTGCGCGGCCCGGCGCTGGTCGGCGCGATCGCCGCCGCCTTCACCACCTGGCTCGCGGTCAAATTCCTCTTGCGCTTCTTCCAGACCAATCGCCTGACCCCGTTCGGCATCTATTGCCTGGTGGCCGGAATCGTCTGCACCCTGATCTTCGCCCTCTGAGGTGAGCCGATGAGCGGAACCGAGGTAAGCCTTGCGCTCTCGGTCTTTCTCGCCTGCGCGGTCGAGGCGGTCGAGGCGTTCACGATCGTCCTCGCGGTCGGCAGCACGCGGCGCTGGTCCTCGGCGCTGGCGGGGGTAGGGGCGGCGGCGCTGGCGCTGGCGGTGCTGATCGGGGCGCTCGGCCCGGCCATCACCTCGCTGCCGATCGGCGTGCTCCGGGTGGTGGTCGGCGGCCTGCTGCTCACCTTCGGACTGCAGTGGCTGCGAAAGGCGATCATGCGCGCCGCGGGCACCAAGGCCAAGCACGACGAGGAGGCGATCTTCCGCGAGGAGGCGGCCGAGGCCGCGGCGGCGCCGGCGTCGGACGAGAGCTTCGACGGCTACGCCTTCGCGATCTCCTTCAAAGCGGTGCTGCTGGAGGGCCTCGAGGTCGCCTTCATCGTCCTCACCTTCGGCGCCAACCAGCACGACGTAGGGCTTGCCGCGGTGGCGGCAGGGGCGGCGGTCCTCGTCGTGCTCGCCGCCGGGCTGGCGCTGCGCGCGCCGCTGGCGCGGGTGCCGGAGAACGGGATGAAGTTCGCCGTCGGCGTGCTGCTGACCAGCTTCGGGATCTTCTGGGGCGCCGAGGGCGCCGGCGCGAGCTGGCCCGGCGGCGAGGCTTCGCTGGGGCCGCTCGTCGCGGTCGTCCTCCTTGCGGCGCTGGCGATGGTGGCCGAGCTCCGCTCCCGCCCGCGCGCTCCTCGGGCCGCGGCCGAGGCGTCGGCATGATCCGGCGCGTCGCGCTCGCGGTCTGGGACTTCGTCGTCGGCGACGACTGGCGCCTCGCGCTCGCCGCCGTCGCTGCGATCGGCCTCACCGCGATCGTCTGCGCGCTCGGGCTGAACGTGTGGTGGTTGGCGCCCGTGATCGCGCTCGCCGCCCTGCGCTGGACGCTGCGTCCCGGCTCGGCCGGCTCTCATTCCTGATTTAGCGGCGGCGCCTAGGTTGCCCCGCCATGTCGACCACTCCCTTCCCCTCACTTGACCCCCGCACGTCCTCCCGCGGCTCCGGCGCGCTGCTCACCAAGGTGCCGGAGATCATCGCCTTCTTCTGGATCACCAAGGTCGCGACGACGGCGATGGGAGAGACCAGCTCCGACTGCCTGAACGGCGTGCTGGGGCCGGCGATCGCCGTGCCGCTGATGCTGATCGGGCTGGTCTGGACCCTGCGCCGCCAGTTCCGCGCCGAGCGCTACTCGGCCTACACCTACTGGGGGGTCGTCGTCATGGTCGCGATCTTCGGCACCTCCGCCGCCGACGCGCTCCACGTCGTCGCCGGTGTCCCTTATCTCGCCGTGACCATCCTCTACGCGATCGTCCTCGCCGTCGTCTTCCTCGCCTGGCACCGCAGCGAGGGGACGCTCTCGATCCACTCGATCTACACCAAACGGCGCGAGGCCTTCTACTGGGCGACCGTCCTCGCCACCTTCGCGCTCGGAACCGCGACCGGCGACATGACCGCCACGACCGTCCACCTCGGCTACTTCGCCTCCGGCCTGCTGTTCATCGGCCTGATCTTGATCCCGGCGATCGGCTACCGCTACTTCGGCATGAACGAGGTGCTCGCGTTCTGGATCGCCTACGTCCTCACCCGCCCGCTCGGCGCCTCCTTCGCCGACTGGATGGCGGTCGAACCGAGCCGTGGCGGGCTCGGCCTGGGGACCGGCGGCGCCAGCCTGATCCTCCTCGCCCTGGTGCTCCTCGCCGTGTACCGGCTGGCGAGCACGCGGATGGACGTTCGCCCTGAGGATCGCGACGGCGTCGTGGTGCCGGTGCCGCCCGCCGAGGCGTAAGCGGTCGATTCGCGGCGGGCGGCGAGGCGGGCTTCGGCGACGATCGCGCGGAGCACAAGCTCGTAGGGGTCTGATCTGGGCATCGGCCGAAGGTAGGTCCGCTTCCTTCAGCGCAGATGGGTCTGGGCTAAAAAGTTGCGGAGACTTTCACCCCGAGTTCACCCGTCGGTCTCGCCGGCGCCGACGGTCCGATCTGCGGTCGAGCAGGTACCAAGGAATGACGGCCAGGACGCAGAGAAGGGCGAAGAAGCCGACGACGCCGATGCCGGCGGCGATGATGATCGCGAAGATGCCCACCAGTACGCCGAGCACCACGTCGAAGAGCAGCGAGCGTCGTTCCGCGGCGGCGGGGGAGATGTTGCGTGGGAGTCTCACCAGGACTGCCCCTTTCTGAGGTAGACGGCGAAGAAATCGCGTTCGTCGGGTGACAGGTAGCGTTCCGGCGAGCGGTACATTTCCGGCAGCAGGTTGCTCGGTTCGAGTCCTCCTGGATGCCGGTAGCTGATGAAGCTGGTCCAGTCTTCGTTGATGTCGAGCTCGATCGCGCGGACGGCGCCGGCGCGCTGCAGCACCTTCGCCAGCGATTCGACCGTCTGGTAGTTCGCCGCCGCGTACATCAGGTTGCCGTGGGCGTCGATTCCGAGACCCGAACGCCACACCCGGGTCGCGTTGTTGACGGTTTCACCCCATTCGGGACCGTCGGAGAGGTTCGGGTTCAGCTTGCCTTCGTAGATGATCGGCGGCAGGTTCTGCTTCGCGAACCAGACGTTCGCGGGCACATTCGTCCCGCTCTCCCATCTGACGAGGTTGAAGCCGCCGCTCCGGTAGCCCACGACCGTCGCGATCCCGTTCACCATCGTTTCCTTCACCTTGCCGCGGTAGATCAGGCCGGCGTTCGAGGTTTCGAGCGGGAAGCCGCCGTTGAAGGTGGCGACGAGGCGCTTCCGCATCGACGACGGGACTTCCCCTGGCCCCCGTGCTTCGAGCGGTTCGGGCGGCTCGGCGAGGCCGGGGACGTAGGCGAGTTCGGTGCGGCTCGCGTCGATCCAGGCGACCCCCGCGACGAACTGCGGGTATTCGGGGTCGCTGCGAAAGGTGGTGAGGAGCACCGGGGGGCGTTCCCCGACCGCGGCCCCGGCCTTTTTCCAGACGCCCTCGCCCGGCAGCTTCGGGTGGATCAGCGGGTTGACGTCCGCGGGCAGGTAGGCCGCGGCGCCCGATCCTTCGCCGCCCGTGCCCGTGCCCGCGGTGGCGACGCCGACCTGCGGCAGCGAGGTCAGCGCCGGGCCGCCCTTTTCGGGTTCGTTGAGCTGGTAGTACCAGTTCTCGATCTGCGAGACGATCGGATTGCCGCCGTGGCTGCGCAGCCACTCCACGCTGGAGACGCCGATGCCGAGGTTGCGGCTGCCGGTGACCGCCGGCAGCCAGGAGAGCGCCGCGATCGCGAGGCAGAAGAGGCAGGCGACGGTCAGGACACGGCGGGCCCGTCGCCGCAGCGGTGGTCTTTTCAGTGCCATCGCCCGCACCCTTAACGGGGGAGATGAAACGAAGGTGAGATCGGCCCTGATGAGAGGCCACCCATGGAGCTCTCATCTCTGTCCAATGCGGGCAGTGCACAGTGGGCGTCATGAACTCCGTCCAGGCACTCCCAGGTCCAGCGGCTCCCAGCTACGGGCGCCGCATGCTCAACAAGGTCCCCGAGATCACCCTCTACTTCTGGGTGATCAAGATCCTCTGCACGACGGTGGGGGAGACCTTCGCCGACAACCTGAACGAAAACCTCGGCCTCGGCCTCACCAACACCTCCTACATCATGGGTGCGGTCCTGATCGCCGTGATGGTCGCCCAGTTCCGCTCGCGGCGCTACATCCCCGGCATCTACTGGCTGGCCGTGGTGCTGGTCAGCGTCGTCGGCACCCTGGTCTCAGACAACCTGGTCGAAAACTACGGGGTGACGCTGGAAACGACGACGATCGCCTTCAGCGTCTGCCTGATCGCGACCTTCGCCACCTGGTACTGGAGCGAGCGCACCCTCTCGGTCCACACCATCGTCACCACCAGGCGCGAGGCTTTCTACTGGGCGACGATCCTCTTCACCTTCGCGCTCGGCACCTCGGCGGGCGACCTGATCTCGGAGAAGCTCGAACTCGGCTACCTGCCGACGGTCGGGATCTTCGCGGGCGCGATCGCGGTCATCGCCTTCTGCCACTTCGCGCTGAAGATGAACGCGATCCTCTCCTTCTGGCTCGCCTACATCATGACCCGCCCGCTCGGTGCCTCGATCGGGGACTACCTCGCCTCGCCGAGCGAAGAAGGCGGTCTCGGCCTCGGCACCACGATGACCAGCATCATCTTCCTCTCGACGATCCTGGCCCTGGTGATCTTCCTGGCGGTCACCAAGCGGGACGTGATCCGCACGGGGCCGGTCGCCGCACCCCCGGGCGCCGGCCCGGCGGTCCTCGTCGTCCTCAACAAGGTGGCGCCGACCGCCGCGCTGATCGCGGCGGTGCGCGAGCGGGCGGCGGCGGGCGGGGCGCGCTTCCACGTGCTCGTCCCGAACCCCCACAACCTCGGCTTCGACCACGGTGACGAGGATCTGGCCGAGGGACAAGATCTCCTCTCGCACGCGCTGCCACCCTTACGGCAGGCGGTCGGCGGCGAGGTCACGGGCCGGGTCGCCTTCAGTCCCAATGCCTACGACGACATCGTCGAAGAACTCGACGCGGGGACCTATACCGAGATCATCCTGGAGACGCCGCCCGCGCACCTCTCACACTGGCTGCACGTCGACCTGCACGAGCGCGTCTCCCAGCTCGGCCTGCCGACCGAGGCGGTGAGCGCGACGTGACCGTCGTCCTCGCTCTCATCTCCATTTAAGAAGCCGCCTCTAACTTTCCGCTCGCGGTCTCGTCCGCTTCTCCCATGGACCGCCTCGACACACTCACCTCACTCCTCCGCTCGAACCGCAACACCTATTCGAAGGTGCCGGCCGTCACCGCCTGGTTCTGGCTGGTCAAGGCGCTGACCACCGCGATGGGCGAGTCGACCTCCGACTGGCTGGTCCACCTGCTGGTCCCGGAGATCGCCGTGTTGTTGGGGGCGATCGCCTTCGTGGTCGCGCTCTACCTTCAGTTCACCAAGGACCGTTATATCCCGGCGTGTTATTGGTTCGCGGTGGCGATGGTGGGTGTGTTCGGAACGATGGCCGCCGACGTCCTCCACGTCGGCCTCGGTGTCCCCTACATCGTCTCGACGATCTTCTTCGCGATCGCCCTCGGGGTGGTGTTCCGCGCCTGGTACGTCGTCGAGGGCACGCTCTCCATCCACAGCATCCATACCCCGCGGCGCGAGCTCTTCTACTGGGCGGCGGTGCTCGCCACCTTCGCGCTTGGGACCGCCGCCGGGGACCTCACCGCCAACAGCCTCGGCCTCGGGTACTTCGGCTCGATCTGGCTGTTCGCGGCGATCATCGCGATCCCGGCGTTCGGCTACTTCCGCTTCGGGATGGGCTCGATCCTCGCGTTCTGGTTCGCCTACGTAGTCACCCGTCCGCTCGGCGCCTCGGTCGCCGACTGGCTCGGCAAACCGAATGGGGTGGGCCTCGGCACCGGGCTCGTCAGCGTGCTCTTCGCGGCCGCGATCGTGATGATCGTCCGTCACCTCGCGCGCACCGGCAAGGACACGCCCGACGACCAGTTCGCCGACCACGGGCCGGAGCCGGAGGCCGCTATGGCGGTGGCGCCGTGATCGAGCTCGACGGGGTCAGCAAGAGTTACGGCAAGAAGGCCGCCGTCAGCAATCTCAGCTTTGTCGTGCAGCCCGGCCGGGTGACCGGCTTCCTCGGCCCGAACGGCTCGGGTAAGTCGACGACGATGCGCCTGATCCTCAACCTCGACGCGCCCGACCGCGGCAACGTCGTGGTCAACGGCAAGCGCTACCGCGACCACCGGGCACCGCTCCATCAGATCGGCGCGCTGCTCGACGCGAGCTCCTTCCACACCGGCCGCTCCGCCCGTGACCATTTGCTCGCGATGGCCCAGACCCACGGCCTCGGCCGCGAGCGGGTCGAGGCGATGATCGAGCTGGTCGGCCTCGGAGAGGTCGCTCGCAAGCGCGCCGGGACGTTCTCCCTGGGGATGCGCCAGCGGCTCGGCATCGCCTCGGCGCTGCTCGCCGATCCTCGGGTGGTGATGCTCGACGAGCCGATCAACGGGCTCGACCCGGAGGGCATCCTCTGGGTCCGCAACCTGCTCAAAGGCCTCGCCGCGGAAGGGCGGACGGTCTTCGTCTCCTCCCACCTGATGAGCGAGATGGCGCTGACCGCCGACCACCTGATCGTGATCGGCAAAGGTGAGCTGATCGCCGATGTCGGCGTCCAGGAGCTGGTCAACGGCGCCTCCTCCAGCGCGGTGCGCGTCCGCTCGCCCTACGCGGCCCGGCTCGGCGAGGTCGTCGCCCGGCCGGAGGTGCGGATCCGGACCCTCGGCGACGACTTGATCGAGGTCCACGGGCTGGCGGCGGAGGAGATCGGCGACGCGGCCCTCATCTCCGGGATCGTGCTGCACGAACTGGCGCCGCGCCAGGCCTCGCTGGAGGACGCCTTCATGGAGCTGACCGGCGAGTCGATCGAGTACCGGGCGGGTGACGGTGACCCCGTCGCTGCGACCCGCGGGGTGGCGGCCTGATGGAGGCGCTGAAGCTGCCGCTCGGGGTCGAGCCGGTTACCCAGCGTCGCGTCGTGCGCTCGGAGTGGACGAAGCTGATCTCGCTGCGCTCGACCCGCTGGGCGCTGGCCGCGACCCTGCTGCTGGCGATCGGGATCGGCGTCCTTGCCTGCATAGTCTTCGAGTCGCGCTGGGCCCACCTGAGCGTCCACGACAAAGCCGACTTCCACCCGCTCTCGGTCAGCCTCGCGGGGATCAACTTCGCCCAGCTCTCGCTCGGGGTGCTCGGCGTGCTGGCGATCACCGGCGAGTACTCGACCGGGATGATCCGCTCCACGATGGCGGCGGTGCCGCGCCGTGTGCCGGTGCTCTGGGGGAAGGCGATCGTCTTCGGCGCGACCGCGTTGGCGATCAGCCTGCCCGCGACCTTCGTCGTCTTCTTCGTCGGCCAGGCGATCCTCTCCGGTGAAGGCATCAACGTCGCGATCAGCCACCCCGGGGTCCTCCGTGCGCTGATCGGCGCTCCGCTCTTCCTCACCGCGATGGGACTGTTCGGCCTCGCGCTCGGCGCGATCCTCCGCAGCACGGCGGGCGGGATCGCGGCGCTGGCCGGGATCGTCTTCGTCCTGCCGCCGATCGTCGGCCTCCTGCCGACCAGCGTCGCCAACTCGATCGACCCCTACCTGCCGAGCAACGCGGGCGGGGCGATCTGGACGATCAACCCGGACCCCGGGACGTTGGCCCCGTGGGCCGGGTTCGGGATCTTCTGTGCCTACGTGGTCGTCGCGATGGCGATCGCCGAGACGCTGCTCGTCCGGCGCGACGCCTGAGACGTCTCAGGCGTCGTACTGCATCAGCTGCCAGATCCCCCAGAGCACGCAGGCGATGCCGCCGACCCCGGCCATCGAGTTCACCGCTTCCGCCGCCTCCGGTTCGATCTCGCCGAAGGCGCAGAGGCAGACGAACGCGGCGAGGACCATCCAGGCGTACTTCCAGCCGGGGTGTCTCAATGGCTCCACGGTGTGAACGATACGCTTCTCAAGGTGTTGTGAAAACCGCGCAAACCCAGCTCTCATGCGGTTTTCAGCGACGTCTCATCGGCGGGGCGAGGGAGTGGCGTCGCCGCCACCGACGACTGAGCGCGGTGCTCGCCTCCGCGGTCGCGATCCTTCTGGCACTTCTCGCCGCGGCCGCGGTCTTCCTGGCGACGGTGCCCGGCGTCGGCGACGCCGAATCGCGGGTCGAGGCGATCCTCGCCCGGCACGGCGGCCGCGCCTTGGCAGCGCCGCCGCCCGCGCGCCTGGCGGCCGCCGTCGTCTCGACCGAGGACGAGAACTTCTACGACAACGTCCTCTTCGACATGGCGAGCGGTGCAGGGCGCGCCGCCGTCGCCGCGGTGGGGACGAGCGAAGATCCGGGTGGCAGCACGATCGCCCAGCAGCTCGCGAAGCAGCTCTACCCGCACGAGGGAGGGGTCCTCGGGACGTTCGAAGAGATCGGCCTCGGGTTGAAGCTCTCACTGGCCTACTCCCACGAACAGGTGCTCACGATGTACCTGAACTCGATCTACTACGGCCACGGGTACTGGGGCATCGTCGCGGCCGCCCGCGGCTACTTCGGCGTCTCGCCGCGCCGACTGACCTGGGGGGAGGCATCGCTCCTCGCCGGCCTGCCGCAGGCGCCGAGCGCCTACGACCCGCTTCGCCATCTCCCGCTCGCGCGGCTGCGCCAGCGCGACGTCCTCGACCAGCTCGTAGCCGACGGCCACCTGAGCACGGCCGCGGCCGACGTCGCCTTCCGCGAACCACTGCCGCTGCGGTGAGGTGGTCGGCGCGCGCCACCGGGACGCGCGCCAACCACCGTCGCTAATGGACCTGCAGCGTTTCGGTCCCTTCGATCTCCACCGCTTCGAGCGCTTCCGGGTCGAGACCCAGGAGCTCCAGGATGGTCGGGGCGATCTGGGTCGTCTCGACCGTCTGCGAGTCGACCGCGTGGGCGCCGACCCCGGCTCCGGAGACCACCAGCGGGACGTCACGGTCCTGCGGGTTGGCTCCGCCGTGCTCGGCGATCTTCTTCTTCTTGCCGGTGTAGACCACTCCGTACCGGGAGATGCCGAAGAGGTCCGGCACCCGCGGGTCGGTGGTCGAGGTGCCGAAGTATTCGGCGGCTTCTTCGCCCGCGTAGAGGGTGGTCAGCCCGGAAGCCGTGTAGGGCTTCGGGTTGCCTTCGATGTCGTTACCGGTGCCGTTGGCCGCCAGCAGGTAGGCCTTGGCGAACGCCAGCGCTTCCGGCGTGCGGTAGTGGAGCCAGATCAGCATCCCGTCGTCGTCGAGCGAGAAGGCGACCAGCGGTTCGGTGTCCTCGGGGTGCGCGGTTGCCCAGGCTTCGTCGAGGCCTTCGAGGATCGGCCCGTCGTCGATCCGGGTCAGCGCCGACGGGGTGTCCGGGGACTGGCCGTGCTTGGCCGAGAGGATCACCGCGGTCGAACCGGCGAGGCCCTTCGCGTGCAGCGCCGCCAGCAGCGAGCCGACCTTGGTGTTGATGTAGTCCAGCGCCCGCCGCAGCAGCGGTCCGGGGGTGGTGCCATCGGCTTCGTAGCCGCCTTTGAGGGCGTCCGATTCGGGCAGCTTCTCGGCGGTGGAGACCGTCTGGAAGTTCATCCCGAAGATGCCCGGGGTGCCGACCTTTTCGGTGCCGCTGTGGTCATAGCCCTTGATCTCGTTGATCACCGCCTTGACCTTGTAGGAGTCGTACTGCTCGGTCAGCGCGTTGTCGGTGGTCCAGTCGTTTTCGGAGCCCACGGTGGGCGCGTCGCTGTTGATCTCCGGGGTGAAGAAATCGTCGACTCCTTCGCCGGAGGGGCCGTCGAGGATTTCGTAGGCGGGGTGCTTGTCGGACCAGGCGGTGTGCAGGCCCGCTTCCTTGGCGACTTCGAAGATCGTGTTGACCTTCAGGTATTCATGCGGGTAGACCGGCTTGCAGGTGTTCGGGTCGACCGGCAGCTTCGCCGGGTCGATCAGCGCGGACGGGTCACCGGTGAGGCCGAGGATGCTGTCGGGAAGTCCGCTCAGCCCGGCACCGGCGTCGATCGAGGTCGAGTCCTTGTCGACGGACTCGTCGAGGGCGACTTCGGTCCCGGGCGTCGCACCCGCGCATTCGGTCGTCCCGGGAGGCAGCAGTTCCCGGTTGTAGGTGACGTCGTAGTAGATGCCGGTGGTGGCCGGATTGCCTCCGGTCACCTGGCCGACCATCCCGGGGAACGAGTCGGAGGGGACCGGGGTCTGGGCATTGGTGAACTCGACGCCTTTGCCGACCAGCGAGGCGAGCGCGGAGTGGGGGTGCTTGGTCACGTACCACTGGAGGTCAGACTGGTGGAGCCCGTCGACCGAGAGCAGCAGGACATGTTCGGCCTCGGTTTCGGCTTCACCGCCATGGCCTGGATGGTGATGGTGGTGTGAGTGGGCCGAGGCGACCGCGACCGATGCGACCAGCAGCGCGACCATCGCGACGAGCCCGCCGATCACCGGGCGCAGGCCCGGCCTGGCCAGTTTCCAACTCTTCAAGACGTCTCTCCTTCGGGAGGTTTCAGGGTGGCGGACGAGACCCCCGACGACCCTCTTCCTCCCCGAGGCCTCCAGCGTTACCCCGCGGTTACAACCTCGTGAATTTCAACGTTCCTTTGGTCCCAAAAGTGAGTCCCCCGTGAGTGGGCGATGAGAGCCCCACGCCTGGCGCACCGCGCTCATCGAGGACTCATCTGCCGGATCTATCTTGGCCGCCGACGTCGCCTCGCAATGGCATCCCTGCGAAATCAAGAGATCCAGCTGACCGCGAGTGGGCGGGCCAGGCCCCGTCCTCGCCAGGTCGACTTCGCGGGGCGACGTCGCTTCGTCACCCGCCATCGCGAATCGACAACGTGCTGGATAATTCGCGCCTTCCTGCTCCGCGTCGTCCTGCTGCGCCGAACGCGGCTGCGATAAGCATCGGGGCAACTACATACGGCGGGGACCGTCCGCGCTACATAAGGGTCGTTCTCGGGCTTCCTACTAAGGGCTACGTACGACCCACGGCGTACGATGTCCGCATGGCTGACAAGCCGCATCGGTCGTCTTCGGCGCTGGCCCCGGAAGATCGAGAGAACATCAATCGGATCGCAGCCACTCATGGCGCGCGCAACGTTCGCGTCTTCGGCTCTGTTGGACGGGGCGAGTCGAGTGACTCCAGCGACCTCGATCTGCTCGTTGAAATGTCGGAGGGTCGGAG